>WNFM01355931.1_pt3 | contig 83282 bp, 67 predicted proteins | sample 5400271 | NCBI WGS metagenome assembly WNFM01 (sample SAMN13153352, study PRJNA577476) | soil metagenome | isolation source: 60 cm saprolite on Douglas fir-dominated hillslope | place: USA:California | collected 2013-09-17
ATGTACAGCTCCGCCTCCACGCGCTCACCGTCATCGAGCTGCAGGGCCTGGATGAAGCCGTCCTCGCCACGCAGCTCCACGTTCACGACCCTGCGCTCCAGGCGCACCACGCCGCGCTGCTCGGCGTAGCGGCGCAGGTACTGCGCGTACAGATTCGCGTCAAAGTGAAAGGCATAGGAGTAGAGCGAGGCCATGCTGCCGTTGCCCTGCTCCGGCCGCATGCAGCGGTTGAGCTGCGCGGCCACGGCGTTCAGCGACCATTGCTCGAAGCCCCTCGTTTCGCCGTGCTGGCGTGCCTTGAGCCAGCAATGATGGAGCGCATCCATTTCCGGCGAGGTGCCGAAGACACCGAAGGGATGAAAATAGCTCTGGCCCAGCCGACCCCAGTCGCGGAACTGGATACCGAGCTTGAAGGTCGCACGCGTCTGGCGCATGAAGTCCGCCTCGTCCAGGCCAAGCGCGCCGTTGAACAGGGCGATGGGTGGAATCGTCGCTTCACCGACTCCGACCGTGCCGATGTCCGGGGACTCGATCACCTGGATGGAATCGGTGACGCCGCGCAATTTGCCGGCCAACAAAGCCGCCGCCATCCAGCCGGCCGTGCCGCCGCCCACGATTGCGATGCGGCGGATGGGTCGCGCGGCGCTCATGCGGAGTGCCGGGGGTGTGCGCCCGCGAGCAGGTCGTGACGCGTGAGAAAGTCGCGATGAGCGGGCAGGCCCTGCAGGCCCGTGCGGATCCGGGCGGACAGCATCTGGCAGGCGCCGCGAATGTGCTCGGGGTCGGTGCACGCGGCCAGCGGATCGAGGCGCTCGGGAACGATATGCTGACCCAGCAGTACGGCGAGCCAGCCCTCCTCGCCGAAGCAATCGTCCTCTGCCAGCCCCAGACGCCCGCTGTGGCGAAACAGCTCGATCCGCTCCCGCAGCGATGGCGGGACTTCGGCCTCCCGGCAATGTTTCCAGAAGGGCGAATCATCGCGGCTGGTAGCGCTGAAATGCAGCGCGAGGAAATCGCGAATGACGTCGTGCTCGGCGAGCGTCAGCCGGTTGTACTCCTGCGCGCTGGCCCGATCGAAGTCGGTGGAGAAATTTGGAAAGAGCGCCAGGAGGCGCGTGATGCCTGATTGCAACAAGTGCATTCCGGTCGATTCCAGCGGTCCGGCGTTGCAGGCGCCGAGGCACAGCAGATTCCCGCTCCAGAATCTGTCCGGTCTGCCACAGCTGAAGCGCAGTGCGGTGGCCCGGTCCAGGGCAGCTCCGGGGTACGCCGTACGCAGCGCCGCGTCGAGCTGCGCCTCAGTCGAAAGATGCGCGCAGTAGGCGTAGCCAGTATCCACCGCATCCTGCAGCGGGATCTGCCACCGCCAGCCCTGCTCGGCCGCCGTAAAGCAGGAGTAGGGCGGTATCTCCGCAAGGGCCGCGCCGTGCAGCGACAGCGCGCGATCGCAGGGAATCCAGCGGCGCCAGTCCTCGAAATGCGCGCCGAGGGCGCGCCACAGCGGACCGCTCCGATCGGCGGTGCAGTCGATCACCAGATCCGCTTCGATGGCCCGGCCATCATCGAGGCGCAGCGCCTTGATCAAGCCGCTGCCGGCATCCCGCTCGACCTCCACGACACTTCCCCGCTCGAGCCTGAGGCCACGCTGCAGTGCGTACCGGCGCAGATAATCCGTCAGCAGCCGGCAATCCAGATGGTAGCCATAGGCATACCAGAAAAAGGGCGATTGCCGTTCAGATGCCGGCGGCGAAAAGCAGCCCGCGCGCGCGAGGGCCGCCACGGCGGAATAGTCCTCGAAGTCCGGCACCTGTCCCAGGCGTTGCAGGCGCAGCCAGTGCTGGTGAAAGGACACGCCATCGAGCCGGGCTCCGCAGGGTCCGAAACCGTGGAAGTACTCGTCGCCGCTCAGCGCCCAATCCCGGAATTGCGCGCCGAGCGTGAAAGTGGCGTGCGTGGCCTGCATCAGTTCCCGCGCATCGATCGCCAGCAGGCCGCCCAGTCGGAGAAAGGATGGCCGTGTGCCGACCGCCCGGGCCACGCCGGCGGGGGCGGCGCCCTCGATCAGCAGCACTTCGCTGTACTCGCGCGCGAGCCCGCCGCCGACCGCGACGATACGCCGCGGCCCGGGCTTGTTGCTCAAACGCGACACACTGGTCAGACCCCACTGTTGACAGAGTAAATCCTATTTATCCTATAATAAGCCATTCGTCGCCTGATCAGGCCTACAGCATCTCGGGCCCACTAATAATTAACGGGGGAGTGGACACTCAGTGAAAGCCAAACATCGGAACTATTTGTGCGCGCCCGGTGCCCTGCTGCTGGCCGGTTCCATTTCCGCGCCGACATTGTCGGCTGACCAGGCCGCTTCGACCAGCACGCTCGAGGAGATCGTCGTCACTGCCGTGCGCCAGGCCCTGCGTGATTCGGTCATTCTGAAGAAGAACACGGAGCTGGTCAGCGACAACATTTCCACGGCGGAAATCGGCCAGCTGCCTGATGTGACGATCGCAGAGGAACTCAATCGCCTGCCGGGTATCAACACGACGCGTGATCGGGGCAACGCCAGTCAGGCCGCGGTGCGCGGCCTGGGCCCCCGCCTGGTGCTGGGCCTCGTCAACGGCCGCGAAGTGGCTTCTTCGGAGCCCTCGCAGGATCTGCGCTGGGAAATCTATCCTTCCGAGATCCTCTCCGGCGCGCAAGTCTACAAGACGCAGGACGCCACGCTGATTCCCGGCGGGATTGCGGCCACGATCGACATTCGCACCATGGCGCCGCTGGACTACAAGGGACCCATGCTGACCCTGCGCGCAGGTCCCACTTACAATCAGATCGGCAAGGACCTGCCTCATTACGATCCGCTCGGCTATCGGGCCAGTGCCGGATACGTCAATCACATCAGTGACAGTTTTGCCGTTTCCCTGGCCGCGAGCGTGCAGAAGGAAAAGAACGGCTTCCCGGATTTTCGCACCTGGGGCTGGAATACACCCGACACGGGCAGCCCGGGCGATCTCAATGGCGACGGCGTGCCTGACAACACCACCTGGGGCCTGAATACCGAGGTCAAGGAAATCACGCAGGATCGCGATGCCCTGGCGGGCACGGCCGAGTGGCGCACGGACAGCGGCGTCACCATCAAGGCCGACGCGCTCTGGTCGCAGTATGAGATCACGGAAAACCAGTTCCAGGCCTGGTACGGCAACAACATCACCGGCAACTGGGCCAACGGTAACCTGGGCCAATACACCAGCCCGGGCAGCTCCTTCACCATCCTCAACGACACCGTGGTAGCGGCTACGATGGTCAATGATTTCCCGAATTACCAGAGTGAGATTGCACGCTACAAGGAGCGCCACACTCTGTCGGTTGCCGGGCTCAACGCCGCCTGGCAAAGCGGAGCCTGGAGCAACTCGATTGACCTGTCCTATTCCGAGGCCTGGCGCAAGAACCGTTGGGAGGCAGTGTATCTCGACACGCTCTATCCCAATCCAGCGACCCTGGTGTTTGACGTGCGTGATGGCCGGGTACCCTACGCGGCCATCCTGGGCGTCAATCCGGCGGACCCGGCCCTGCAGACCGTCGGCGGGCCCAACAGCCGCAATGGCACGAGCGACGGGCCTGAAGAGACCAAGGACAAGCTCGGTGCCCTGACGGCGGACTTTAGCCGCGCCATTGACGGCGGAGCGATCACGGACTTCAAGTTCGGTGCACGAGTTTCCGATCGCGAGAAGTCCCATACGAGATTCCAGTACGCCCTGTGCCCGGGCTCCGGCTCGCCGTGCACCGGACCCACTCTCGTGGACCTGACCAACGCGGGCCTCGAGTCCTTCACGGTGCCGGGATTCACGGCACCGCCCATGGTGTACGCCAACTTCGACACCCTGCGTGCGCTCGTGTACCCGAACGACTCCATGCCGGCGGGGCTGACGGATCAGCCTGGCGTGCACACCAATGTGAAGGAGCGGACCTACGAGGCCTACGGGAAGCTGGTCTTCAAGGGTGAAATGGCTGGCAAGTCGCTGACCGGCGGATTCGGTGTGCGCGTGGCACACATGAACACCACGAGTGCCGGGTTTGTCTCGGCGGACGGGGGAGCGACCTGGACGCCCGTGTCGATCGACAACAATTACACCGATTTTCTCCCCAGCCTGAACATGGTCCTGCATCTCTCGGACCAGAAGCTGCTGCGTTTTGGGCTGGGCGAGGCCATCGCGCGTCCGCCGCTCGATGCCCTGGTGACGGGCTTTTCGATCAGTGCGACCGGGACTCCGCGGACAGGCGGTGGCGGCAACCCGTTGCTGAAGCCCTACAAGGCGACCCAGGCTGATTTGTCCTACGAATGGTACTTCCACGACGAATCGCTCCTGGCGGTGGCGGCGTATTACAAGCACCTGCAGAACATGATCGGTGCCAGCTCCTCGACGCAGACCATCAATGGCGTGCTCGCCATCATCACCTCGGAAAACAACCGGCCCGGTGGCGACCTCCACGGCCTGGAATTCACCTTCCAGACGCGCTTCTACTTCCTGCCCGGTGCATTGAGCGACTTCGGCATCTACGCCAACTACTCCTACGTGGACTCGAATATTCATGAAGTCGCACCGGTATCGAACCCTTATCCGATGATCGGGCTGGCGAAGGGCACTTCCGAGCTGGACCTGTCCTACGACAAAGGCGGATTCGAGTCACGCGTGGCCTGGAAGCATCACAGCGACTTTACCGTCGCCCCCACCTGGGTGGGTACCACGCTCAAGAATCTCGCGGCAGAGAGCATACTGGACGTCAGCTTCTCCTACGATTGGGCCCGGAGATATAGCGTGCGCCTGCAGGGGCACAACATGACCAACGAGCGTGGCCGCTTCACGACTGACAACAATCCGCAGAATCTTGCCAATGACAGCGGCTATGACGTGTTCGGGCGCTCGTACCTGGCGGACTTTGCGGTCAAGTTCTGAGGGCTTCGGTGTGGATGACACGGCGGGGCGGCGCGGAAGCGCTCCGCCGTTTCTATTCCGGGCGCCTGAGTGAATCGCGTCGCCATCGTGACCGGCGCGGGCAGCGGCATCGGCCGCGCGGTGGCCCTCGCGCTGCTCGCCGAGAGCTGGTCGGTCGCGCTGGCCGGACGCCGCCAGGCGGCTCTGGATCAGACCCGGTCGCTGGCTGCACCGGCTGCCGCTGCGCTCGCCGTGCCGACCGATGTGACCAGCGAGGCGGCCGTGGCCGCGCTGTTCCAGCTGACGGTGGAAAAATTCGGGCGGCTGGATCTGCTCTTCAACAACGCCGGCGTCAGCGCGCCGCCCACGGCCCTCGAGGAGCTGAGCCTGGAACAGTGGCATGCAGTCATCGGCGTGCACGTCACCGGGGCCTTTCTCTGCGCCCGCGCAGCGGTGCGGGTCATGAAGCAGCAGCGACCGTCCGGCGGCCGGATCATCAATACCGGTTCGCTGTCCGCGCAGGTTCCGCGCCCGCTGACGGTGCCCTATACCGTGGCCAAGCACGCCATCAGCGGCCTGACGAAGTCCCTGGCGCTGGACGGGCGCGCCCACCAGATTGCCTGCGGCCAGATTGATATCGGCAATGCGGCGACAGCGATGACGGCCCACATGCCGGGCGGCGCGCTGCAGGCGGATGGCAGCGTCAGAGCGGAGCCGACCATCGATGCCCGCCACGTGGCCGAGGCGGTCCTGTACATGGCGAGGCTCCCGCTCGATGTCAATGTGCCGGCGATCACGGTGATGGCCTTGCAGATGCCGTTTGCGGGCCGGGGTTAGTTGCAGGGGAGGATCAGGCCGTGCGTGTCCATGTCCTGTTTTCCATCGCGCTTGCGGGGCTCTGGCTCTTGCAGCTCCCGCAGGCCGTCGCGGCAGCGCCCGATGACGGCCCCGCCGTGCGCCCGGTTTACCTGGACAGGGCCGGTGTCGTCCGCTGGCGCGACAGCCGGGAAGAAGTCGCGCTGTACGGCGCCAATTATTGCCTCATGTCCGGCTCCGACTACCGCATGGCCGGGCTGATCGGCGCGGATCGCAAGGCGATGATCGATGAGGACATGGCGCAGTTCGCCCGCATGGGCTGGACGGCGCTGCGCCTGTGTTCCTGGGGTGATTGGGAAAATGCCGACCGGGCCGGGAATCTGATCGTCAACGAACACGTGGATCTGCTCGATTACCTGATCGCGAAGGCGCGCGAGCGCGGCATCTACATCCTGCTGACGCCGATTCACACCTATAATCCGGCCTGGGCGGATCAATTGGACCAGCCGACGCAGAACGTCGGATTTTCGCGGTATTTCGAGCGCTCCGAGATGGGCACCGACGCCGCGTCCATCGCGGCGCAGGCCCGCTACATCCGTCAGCTGCTCGAGCACGTCAATCCGTACACCGGAGTGGCCCTCAAGGACGAGCCGGCCATCCTGTTCATCGAGATGATCAATGAGCCGGTGCATCACCCGGAGGATCTGGACGGTTCCATCCGCTACATCAACACGCTCGTCAGCGCCGTGCGCGCCAGCGGAGCGCGCCAGCTCACTTTCTTCAATGTCTCGCAGGATTTCGCGATCGCGCCGGCCATCAAGGCCTCCAAGGTCGACGGCGTCAGCTTCGGCTGGTATCCGACCAGCCTGGTCGCCGGCCACGCGCTCAAGGGAAATTTCCTGCCGGCCGTGGACGGCTACCCCGACATGTTGCGGCCCGACCTGGCAGACCGGCCGCGCATCGTGTACGAATTCGACCAGGCGGACCTGATTTCGGGCTACCTGTATCCGGCGATGGCCCGCACCTTTCGCTCGGTCGGCGCACAGCTGGCCACCATGTTTGCCTACGACATGCTGCAGACCGCGCCCTTCAATCTGGGCTGGCAGACGCACTTCCTGAACCTCGTGCATACCCCCAGGAAGGCGGTGAGCGCGGTGATAGCCGCCGAGGCGATGCGCCGGCTGCCCCGGATGCAATCCTACGGTCACTATCCGGACAGCCAGCGCTTCGGCGATTTTCGCGTCAGCTACGAAGGCGACCTGAGCGAACTGAATGCCCGTGACGCCTTCATGTACGCCGGTGACACGGCGGATACGGCGCGCGACCCGAAAGCCCTGGGGCGCCTCGTGGGTTTCGGTGCCTCGGGCACCGTTGACTATGAAGGCACGGGCGCCTACTTCCTCGACAAGCTGCGCGAGGGCGTGTGGCGGCTGGAGCTCTATCCGGACGAAATCCTGGTGCGCGACCCCTTCGAGCAGCCCCAGCCCGACAAGGTGGTCTCGCGGCTGCTGTACCGGTCCTGGCCCATGAAGCTGCAGCTGCCGGATCTCGGGGAGGCCTTCGTCGCGACGCCGCTGAACGTGCCGGGTGAGGCCGCCGCCGCGCGGACCGCGGCGCGCGGCGTCTTCAAGGTGGAACCGGGCGTGTGGCTGCTCACCGCCAAGGGGCATGACCCGAATGCGGATCTGCCCGCGCGAGCCGGTCGTGTCGCTCTCCGGGAATTTCACGTCAATGCGCGCGCGAGCTATACGGATCTGGTCCAGACGCTCGCGCCGCCCGAATTCACGGTGGGCACGCCTGTGGAGATTCGCGTGCGGGTCGCCAACGATGCCTTGCCGGAGGCCGTCAGGTTGTGGGTGCGGCCCGCCGGCCTGGGGTTTTCCGGCCAGCCGATCGCAATGCAGCGCGCGCGCGGCAACAACTATGCCGCCGTGCTGCCGCCGCAGTACCAGGTGCCAGGGCTGTATGAGTACGCAGTGAGCACGCAAACCGGGGATCGGATCAGGAGCTTTCCGGGCGGTGTGCCGCGGCAACCCTTGCAATGGCCGTTCCGCCTCGACACCTTCTGGTCCTTCACCGTTACCCCTCCGGGCACGACGATGCGCCTGTTCGATCCCAAGAGGGACTACGAGCGGCTCTCCTTCGTTCGTCCGGAGGAGCAATATCGGAGTCCATTCTTTCGCCTGACGCCCGCAGAGAGCGCGGACGAGGTGGCCTTGACGCTGGACCTGCCGGATCTCGGCCGGGACACACCGGAGCGTTATGCGGCGGCCCTCTACATCGGGGATGCCATGGCGGTGCGCCAGAGCGAGCTCGCGAGCGCGGATGCGCTGCACGTCAAGCTCAGGGCGGACGGCGGATCACGCAAGAGCCTGCAGCTGACCCTGGTCGAGAAAGACGGCACCGCCTGGAGCGCTTCCGTCCCTGCCACGGCCGCCTGGGAAAACGTCACCGTTCCGCTCGGCAGCCTGGCGCCGACGCGCAGCATCCATATTCCCAGTCCTTATCCCGGGCTGTGGAACTACTGGCGCGCAGCGGCGCAGGGGCGCGGAGGCCTGGCGGATCACATTCACATCGAAGATGTGGAGCGCCTGCAGCTCACGGTGACACCCAACACTGGCGATACCGCCGCCGACACGGCGAAAGGCGCAGCGGTGGAATCGATCACGCTCTCCTTCAGCGGCGGCAGCTAGCGCGTGGGCGCACCCGGGCGGTGCGCCGCCGTACTGGCCAGCATTCTGTGCTCGGGTGCCGCCGCGGGCGCCACAGGCGCAGAACGGGAACCCACTCCCGGCAGGGCCTGGATCCTGCCCTTCGCCGGGACGGCGGCCCTGGAAATGGGGTGGATTCCGGCCGGTACATTCCTGATGGGCAGTCCAACCTCCGAGCCGTTGCGCCGCGCCGATGAAGGGCCCGTGACGAGCGTCAGGCTGAGGCACGGTTACTGGCTCGGGACCACCATGGTGACGATCGGGCAGTGGCGAGCCCTCATGGGGCGGGGCGTGCGCGAGCAGCTCGCGAGCGCCCTACGCGACGACACGCTGCATGATTTTGGCGGCCCGAGGCAGACCCTGCGCGCCTACATGCACTTCGCAGCGGACGTGGATCCCGGCAGGTACCTGACCGGTGAAGCCGACGAGCTGCCCATGTACTACGTGAGCTGGCAGGATGCCGTGTCGTTCTGCCGGACACTCACTGCGCGCGAGCGTTCCGCCGGCCGACTGCCGCCGCACTACGAATACACCCTGCCTACGGAAGCGCAGTGGGAGTACGCCAGCCGCGCCGGCACCGCGAGTGCAAGCTACGCCGGCGCGCCGGTGCTGCACGCTCAGCGTGCCCTGGCGCTGGACGACATGGCCTGGTACGACGCCAACAGCGCGTCCGGGTACACGGGCCGCGGCTGGCTCATCCATGGGCAAGCGGCCGGACCACACCCGGTCGCGCGCAAGCGGCCCAATGCCTGGGGTCTGTATGACATGGCGGGAAATTTGTGGGAGTGGTGCCTGGACTGGTACGGGCCCTATCCTGGCGGTGATGTGATCGACCCGGCCGGACCGCTGTCCGGCGTCGCGCGCGTCAATCGGGGCGGCAGTTTCGGCAGTGGCGCGGCGGATGAGCGTTCGGCCGCCCGCGCGAGCAATCCACCCGCCGAAGCCAGCGCCTTCAGGGGCTTTCGGCTGGCGCTCGTCACGCGCTGAGCGCGCTATTTCGACAGTGTGCAGGTGACTCCGCTGCGCGCGGCCTTCGCACAATCGACTGCGTCGTAGGGCCAGGTGTTGCCCTCCAGCGGGATGAAGGCCACCACGCTCGCCTTCTGGTCGGCGCAGCGATACTCCACGACGTAGCGCTTGCGGACCTCCTCACGCCCGACGAGCTGAAGCTGTTCGATCGTGCACGACACCCCGTTCTGGGCGAGCGCCGCCCTGAAGGTGTCCTGCGTGACGGGCGCCTTGACGGGTCCGGCGTCGGTGAGGCTGCACTTGATGCCGTGCTCTGCCGCCTCGGCACAACTCATGACGGTGGTCGGGCTCGCAGAACCCGGCAGCGGCGACTGCACCAGATAACCGTTTCCTTCCTTGCAGGCCGCCTCGGAGTATTCCGAATGCGTCGCTTCGCTGCGGCCAAACCACTGCAGTTCCTTGACCGTGCAGGCCGCGCCCTTGGAGGACTGGATGAGCCGGGCGACAAAGGCGTACACATCCTTGTTTTCCGGCAGCGTGCAGAAATAGCCCGGCTTCGCACCCTTGGCTACATCCTGCGCACGGGCATCTTCGGCGTGGACGCAGGAGATGCCGACGGGCGGATCGTGTCCCTGAGTCTCCAGGATATAGCCCATGCCCTCGGCGCAGGCCACCTCGTAGACACGCGCCTCGGTGTCCTTGCCACCGGATTTCGTCTTCGCCGTGCCCGAGACCAGCAGCGCGGCATCGCTGACCGTGCAGCTGATCTGCAGGGTCTTCAGCAGCTCCTCGCTGTCGGCTTGCGCCTTCAGCCGCGCAGGCGAAGCATCCTTGTGCTCGCTGTTGAGTTTCTCCAGATCCTCATGGGAAATGGAGCCGTTGAGGCGGCCGTTGTCCTGCGTATAGCCTCCCGGCCTGCTGTTTTGAGCACCGGCGGGGGCGCTGGCCAGGCACAGGAGTGCAAGCAGCGCAACAGTCGCGGTAATACTCGAACGACTCCAAGACATAGATGTGTCCTCATCTCACTTCGTACAGCCGGTCCGGTGCAACCACCTGCGACCTGAGTTCCAACCGTGCCGCCACCAGACCATCAGCCGCGGCCGCAATACGGATCGCGCCGGCGCCGTGCGCCCGGGCGCGGACGATCAGCAACGCCAGACCGTTGAACGCCTTGCGATAATCTGCGTGAAAGGGCTCCACGGTGGCCGCACTGCCGTTATCCACGGCGGCAATCCGTCCCATTCCGGAAACCTGGAATCTCAGCAGATTGTCAGCCGTCGGGCATAGATTACCCTCCTGGTCCTCGATGCGCACCGTGACGAACGCCAAATCGTCCCCGTCCGCGGCGAGGCTGGAGCGATCGGCCAACAGCCGGGAATTCATGGTCCACGCCCTGATTGCGGCTAAGGCCGCTTCATCATGCCCTGTTGATCGAGCCAGTCCAGGAGCCGCTGCGGCCACGCGGCCACCGGTCCGGTGTTCTCGGCGCGCAGGCCGAAGCCGTGACCAACGCCGTCATAAATATGCAGCTCCGCCTTCGCGCCGGCGCGACGCAGGCTGAGGTAGAGCGAGGCGAGCCCCTCGGATATGGCCGCCTGATCGTCCGCGCCGCAGACCAGGAAGGCCGGAGGCGTCGCCGGTGAAACCCGCAGGTCCGCCGGAATGGCCGGATAGAACAGCGCCTGGAAGTCGGGCCGCGAGCTCACGCGCCGGGCGGCGTCGGCTGCTCCGGCCTGGCCGTCCTCGAAGCGCGTGGCGGCGAGGAAGGCCAGCTCACCGCCCGCGGAGAAGCCCAGCACGCCGATGCGATGGGGATTGATCTGCCATTCCTCTGCCCGGCTGCGCACCAGGCGGATGGCGCGCTGCGCGTCCGCGAGTTCATCTCCTTCGACCGTGTAGGTCGAACCGGGTTGCCGCGCGAGCCGGTACTTGAGGATGAAGGCGGCGATGCCGTGAGCGGCGAGGAAATCCGCGACGCGGTAGCCCTCGTGATCCATCCACAGCTCGGCATGGGCGCCGCCTGGAATCACGACGATGGCGGCCCCGCTCGCCAGTTCCGATCGCGCGTCGTACCTGATCATCGAGGGCCGGTGCACGTTCGAGACGACGTGGTCGCCGCGCTCGCTCAGGCGCACGGTCTCCTGTCCGCTGTCCCGCCCTTCAGATCCCGGAGCGCCGTTGGGCCACAGCACAATGGTCTGCGGGTCGCCGGCCACTCCGGCCGGACACAGCAGGAGCCACAGGAGCGCCGCCGCACATCCGCTGCCGCTGAACTTCCGTGCTGCGCTATACATGAACGCTCCTATGAAGACGGGCTCAGGGGCTGCACGGCCGGCCACGTCAGGGTGCGCTCGGCCGCCGTCGTCCCGGTCGGGCCGCGCACCGTGATGGTCAGGCGCAGCGAGGGTCCGGTGAACCCTTGCGGCACGCTGCCGCTGAGCCGCTCGGGGTGGACGAACTCGCTGAGGAGGCGGGCACCGCGCGCCAGCGTGACGCCGGCTTCATCCTGCACGGTCCACAGCAGCTGGTAATTGTGCATCGGATAGGAGGGCAGTTCACGCTCGGAATTCGGCGTGATTGTGGCCGTGAAGCCCGCCACCGGATCGCCCGTCCACTGCGCCTCGATCCGGGCCAGTGCGGTGAGCTGCTGCCAGGCGGCGTAGGAGGGCTTGGGCCGCCGCAACTCATCCACGACACCGTGCTCGACGAAGCCCTCGACCTGCCCGGGAGCGAGATTGCGCCGTGACTTGTAGTCCTGGTAACACCACATGATGGCCCCGGCAATCCAGTCGCGCGCCGCCAGGACCGGCAGCTGCTGCTGCAGGGTGCGAATGCGGCTCGGGTCGGCCTCGGCCGGCGGCCTGGCGAACATGCCCGGATATCCGAACTCGGAAATGATGACCATCTTGGCCGGAAACAGGGCATTGACCCTGTCCAGCGCGGGCTCCAGGGCTGCCGCCGGGCCATGCCAGGTGCCGAAGTACTGGTTCATCATCAGGAAATCCGCGTCATTGGCGGCCGATTGCTCCGCGCGCTCGAGCTTGGGCAGATTATCATCCGCGAAGCTGACGTAGCGGCCGGGATCGAGCTGCCGGATCATCGCGCGCATCGCACGGAAATAGGCGATCCCCGCGTCCGTGGCCCAGGCGCTTTCGTTGCCGACACTCCAGGCCAGGACGCTGGGGTGATTGCCGGCTTCCTCGATCATCTCCCGCATCTGCTGCTCGGCCAGCGCGAGCACCTGCGGATCGGCGAACTGCGCCGCGCTGAACTGCCACAGGGGAATCTCCGGAATCAGCAGGATGCCGTGCCGGTCGGCGTAGTCGAGGATGTAGGGGTTCTGGGGGTAGTGCACCGGCCGCGACAGGGTGGTGTTCAGCGCTTTCAGATCGTCATAGTCGCGGCGCATCGTCGCGGGCGTTTCGGCCAGCCCTTCCGCCGGGGAGTCCTCGTGCCGGGCGAGGCCGGTGAGCCGCACGCGCTCGCCATTGACCAGCAGGTGCCGGTCCCTGATGTCGAGCGTGCGCACACCGAAGGAGTCGCTCTGCGTATCCAGCGCGCGGCCGTCACGGCCGCTCACGTCCACGACCAGGCGATACACGTCGGGATGATCAATGCCCCACAATTTCGGCCGCGTCAATTCCAGGGTGAGGGCGGCGTCCTGATCGCCCCCGCCCGGATCCAGCGTCCGGGTGGCGCTGGCGGCCAGCTGATCGTCCGGACCGTAGGCCCTGGCGCGCAGCTGCACCGGCGTACCGGCCGGCAGCGCACTGTGGAGGAAGACCTGGTCGTGGACGAGCCAGTTCGCACCGCGCTTTTCCGTACGGATACTCTGGCGCCGGACCCAGACCGGCCCGCTGGTGCTCATCCAGACGTCGCGGACGACGCCCCCATACGTCCACCAGTCGTACCAGGACTGTGGCGTGCCGCGCGCACCGTAGCCGGGGATGGTCGCAATGCCCGGTCGATTGTCGATGCGCACGGCGAGGTAGTTGTGCTCGCGCAGCTGCGCGCTGATGTCGAAGGAATAGGCGGTAAAGCCGCCTTCATGGCCGCCCAGTTCGACGCCGTTGAGCCAGACGCGGGACTTGTAGAAGGTGGCCCCGAAGTGCAGCTGCACGTGGTTCAGCGGATCGCGGACGGGCGTATCGAAGCTGCGGAAATACCAGCCGACACCCATGAAATCGTGCAGGCGCCCGACGTTCCAGGTGTGGGGGAGGGTGACCGGATCCGTTCCGGCAGGCAGGGAAGACATCCACCCCATCCAGTCGCCAAACTCATCCGGGTCGGCGCGAAATTGCCAGTCCTGATCGAGGTCCAGTCGTGCCGCGGCGCAGGCCGGCCGGGGCGCCTGGGCCAGGGCTAGTGCGCCGAGGCCGCACAGCAGTGCCGAGCGCAGGCGGTGTCTCATTTTTGTCATGGCATCACCTGTCCGCCGTTGACGTGAATAATCTGGCCCGTGATGTACCCGCTCAGTGCGGCGGAGGCGAGGAACAGGAAGGCCCCGATGCAGTCAGCGGGCGTGCCGAGGCGCCCGAGGCACACGGACCTGCGCATCGCCTCCAGGCGCTCGGGTGGAGTCGAGGCGTGAAAGGCGGTCGCGATGACCCCGGGTGCCACCGTGTTGACGCGGATATGCTGCGCCGCGAATTCGCGCGCCAGATGCCGGGTCAGGTTGTGCACGAAGGCCTTGGCCGAACCATAGATACCCGTCCCGGGGCCGCCGCCGTCGAGCGCGGCGATCGATCCGACGTTGATGATGGCACCGCCGCCGCGCCTCACCAGGTGCGGGACGGCGGCCTGGCACGTTCCGATGACAGCGCGGGCGTTGAGGTTGCAGACCGCGTCGATCCAGTCCTCGTCGGCCTCGAGGAAGGGCCGCCGGCTGACCAGGGAGCCGGCGCAATTGATGAGCACGTCCAGTCCCTGCAGTGCGCGCGCACCCTCGTCCACGAGCTGGCGAGCGGCCCCGCGCCGGCTGAGATCAGCCTGCAGCAGCACGCCCGTTCCGCCCTGGGCCTGAATGTCGCGGGCGAGGGACTGCGCCGCGGCCTCCCCGGAGTGCCAGTGGATCGCCACCCGGGCTCCCTGCCCGGCGAAGGCCCGGCAGACGGCCGCGCCGATGCCGGAACTGGCTCCGGTGACCAGCACAGACTTGCCGCCCAGATCGTCGATCCGAACCATGGAATGCTCACCTGTGGCCGCCCTGGCCGGCCGCCGGGCCGCGACCCAGCTGATCACCCTTTTCGGCCCTTCGTACGTGTGTCAATTATATTATAATATTGCAAAATTGAGGGGGTCAATAGCTAAGTGCCGACACTCATTCACCCGCGCCCGGACGCGCGTGTTATATTGATCATATAAAATTGACACAACCGGATGCCGCCGGGCAGGCGCCGCGGGCGAAGGATTGATCTGCACCATGACGCGAGAGAAAAAGCCGCTGCGCAGCACTCGCAGTTACGGTCCCAGGGACAAGGACGGCTTCATCCACCGCAGCTGGATGAAGAGCCAGGGGCTGCCGCCGGACGTCTTTGACGGCCGGCCGGTGATCGGCATCTGCAACACCTGGTCCGAACTGACGCCGTGCAACGCCGGGCTGCGCGATATCGCCGAGCACGTCAAGCGCGGGGTCTGGGAGAGCGGTGGGCTGCCGTTGGAATTTCCCGCCATGTCGCTCGGTGAGACGCAGATGCGCCCCACCGCCATGCTGTTCCGGAACCTGCTCGCGATGGAAGTCGAGGAATCGATCCGCGGCAATCCAATCGATGCGGTCGTGCTGCTGGGTGGCTGCGACAAGACCACGCCGGGACAGCTCATGGGCGCGGCCAGCGTGGACCTGCCCACGATCGTCGTGTCCGCCGGGCCGATGCTGAACGGCAAGTTTCGCGGCTGCGACATCGGCTCCGGCACCGACGTGTGGAAGTTCAGCGAGGCCGTGCGCGGCGGCCGCATGTCCCTCGATGATTTCATGGCGGCCGAATCCGGCATGTCGCGCACGCCCGGGACCTGCATGACGATGGGCAGTGCCTCGACGATGGCCTGCCTGATGGAAGCGATGGGCATCGCCCTGCCTTTCAACGCTACGGCACCGGCGGTGGACGCGCGCCGCCGCCGCATCGCGCACGAGAGCGGCCGGCTCATCGTGCAGATGGCCCGGGATGACCTGCGCCTCTCGAAGCTGCTGACTGCCGCTGCCTTCGATAATGCCATCCGCGTGTTGGGCGCGATCGGCGGCTCGACCAATGCCGTGCTGCATCTGCTCGCCATCGCGGGCCGGCTCGGCGTGGCGCTGACGCTGGAGGACTTCGACCGCCTGACCGTCGAGGTACCGCTGCTGGTGGACCTGCAGCCCTCGGGGCGTTTCCTGATGGAGGACCTGCACTACGCCGGGGGACTGCCGGCGGTCATGAAGGAACTCGCCCCGCTCCTGCATACCCAAGCGCCGCTGGCCTCGGGCCAGACGCTCGGGGAGAGCCTGGCCGGCGCCGAGTGTTTCAACCGCGAGGTCATCCATACCCTGGTGCAGCCTGTCAACCCGGTGTCAGGAATCTGGGTGCTCAGCGGGAACCTGTGCCCGCAGGGCGCGGTGATGAAGCCGAGCGCGGCAAGCCCGGCGCTCTTCAGACACCGCGGTCGCGCCGTCGTCTTCGCCTCGATCGAAGACTTCCGGGCGCGCATCGATGATCCGGCCCTCGTGGTCGACGAGCAGTCGGTGCTGGTCCTGCGCGGCTGCGGACCGCGTGGGTATCCGGGCATGCCCGAGGTCGGCAACATGGCGCTGCCCCGCAAACTGCTGGAGCGCGGCGTCAAAGACATGCTGCGCATCTCCGACGCCCGGATGAGCGGGACCGCCTTTGGCACGGTCGTCCTGCACGTGGCGCCGGAGTCTGATGCCGGTGGACCCTTGGCCCTGGTGCAAAATGGCGATGAGATTGTCCTCGACGGGCCGCAGCGGCGGCTCGAGCTGCTGGTCAGTCCCGAGGAATTGGCCCGGCGAAGGGAGGCCTGGACTGCCAGCCAGCAACCGGCAAGATATGCGCGTGGCTACTACAGCCTTTACATCCAGCACGTGATGCAGGCCGATCGGGGCTGCGATCTGGATTTCCTGGTCGGGGCCAGCGGCAGCGCCGTCGAGCGGGAATCGCATTAGTGGGTGCAGCGCGATTCCTGGTGGGCGACTGGGGCACGACTCACCTGCGTCTGCACTTGTGCGATGAGAACGGCGCCGTGCTCGAGAGCGTCAGCGGTCCGGGAGCGGCGGAGGTCACGGGCCGCTTCGCGCCGGTATTCGATGAATTGTCGGGGCGCTGGCGCAGCCGCTATGGGGCCCTGCCGGTGACCCTGTGCGGGATGGTGGGCTCGAACATCGGCTGGGTCCAGGCGCCCTACCTCGCCTGTCCCACGCGGCTGGAGCGGATCGGGAGCGAGTGCGTGTCGGCCCACGGCGGGCTCGTCCATATCATCCCCGGGCTTTCCTGCCGCAATCGCTTCGATGCGCCGGATTTCCTGCGCGGGGAGGAAACCCAGATCCTCGGTGCCCTGCAGCTCGATCAGGGCCTGCAGCGGGGGCGTCACCTGCTGTGCCTGCCGGGCACGCACACCAAGTGGGTCATGCTCGAGGAAGCGGTCGTGATGGATTTCCTCACCGCTCCCACGGGCGAACTGTTCAGCCTGCTGCGCGATCGCAGCGTGCTGGTACGCGGCCCCGGCGGCGCCGGGACCGAGGTCGATGACACGGCCTACGCCAGAGGACTGGCTCGTTTCAACGAGTTTCCGCACGCCCAGATCCTGCACCGTCTGTTCGAATGCCGCTCCCGTCTGCTCAATGGGGAGCTGTCATCGGGCTCGGCCAGTTCGTTCCTGTCCGGTCTGCTGATCGCGAGCGACATCGCCGGTGCCCGCCAGCTGATGCCGGGCGCCTTCACCGACGGGAAGATACGCCTGGTGGGCTCACCCGAACTCACCGCGCTGTATGCTGCGGGCCTCGCTGCACGAGGCCATGGGGCGCAACAGGTGGACGGCGCTGCGGCCTCGCTGGCCGGCCTCAGGCACGTGCATGATCAGTTGAGCAGGGGAGGCGCCGCGCATGCCAAGGCCTGAGTTGCCCCGCACCGGGATCACGCTGGTCGCTATCCTGCGCGGCATCGTGCCCGATCGGGTCGTGGAGGTGGCCGCTGCCCTCTACGCGGCGGGCCTACGCACGCTGGAGGTTCCGCTCAACTCTCCCGATCCCTACGCCAGCATCGCGGCGCTCGCGGCTTCCGGCCCGCCCGATTGCCTCATCGGCGCGGGCACGGTCCTGAACATCGAGCAGCTGCGGCTTGCCCACGCCGCGGGCGGGCGCCTGGCGGTGGCGCCCAATTGCGAGCCCGCCCTCATCGCCGCCGCCCTCGAGCTCGGCATGGAGGCGATGCCCGGGTTCGCGACCGCCACCGAGGCCTTTAACGCATTGCGTGCCGGCGCGACCCACCTTAAGCTCTTTCCGGCCGTCAGCCACAGCCCGCCCCATCTGCGTGCACTCCGCTCCGTCCTGCCGGCCGAAGCGAAGGTGTACCCGGTGGGAGGAATCGGGGCCAAGGACATCCTGCCGTGGCTGGCAGCCGGAGCGGCCGGTTTTGGGTTCGGCTCGGAACTGTTCCGGCCCGAATACAGCCTCGCCGACATCGAACGCCGCGCCCTCGAACTGGTGCGGGCCTACTCGCAAGCCTGCCGCGAACTCGGCCGGCCACGGGACGGCATGGGCGCTGACTAAAATACCGGGGAGAAGAACTTGACACTTTCAACGCTCGACATCGCCATCATCTGCCTGTACGCGGTCTCCATTTTCGTTCTCGCGCAATGGGTCTCGCGCGAGAAGGACTCCCACAAGAAGGATGCGCAGGATTATTTCCTCGCCAGCCGCGCCCTGCCATGGTGGGCCATCGGCACCTCGCTGATCGCCGCGAACATCTCCGCGGAACAGATCATCGGCATGTCCGGATCCGGCTACGTCATCGGCCTCGGGATCGCCTCCTATGAGTGGATGGCCGCGCTCACGTTGATCATCGTCGGCAAGTTCTTCGTGCCCATCTTCCTGAAGAACGCCATCTACACCATGCCGGAATTCCTGGAGCGCCGCTTCAGTACCACGGTCCGGACGGTCATGGCGATCTTCTGGCTGGTCGTGTACGTCTTCGTCAATCTCGTCGCCATTTTGTGGCTGGGGGCCACCGCGGTGCATACCGTAACGGGCGTCGATGTGCAGATCGCGCTGATCGCGCTCGGCCTGTTCGCCGGCGTGTACGCGCTGTATGGCGGTCTCAAGGCCGTGGCGCTCACGGACATCGTGCAGGTCTCGCTCCTGGTGCTCGGTGGGCTGATCATCAGCTACATCGCGCTGACCAAGGTGGGTGCCGGTAGCGGCGTCGTGGCGGGATTCCAGGAGCTGACGCACCGTTTCCCGGATAAATTCCACATGATCCTACCGGCCAGCAGTCCGCACTACAAGGAGCTGCCCGGCCTCTCGGTGCTGCTCGGCGGCATGTGGGTCATGAACGTGTCGTACTGGGGGTTCAATCAGTACATCATCCAGCGCGCGCTCGGCGCCAAGGATATACGCGAGGCGCAAAAGGGGATCGTGCTCGCGGCGTTCCTGAAGCTGCTCATGCCGGTCATCATCGTGCTGCCCGGCATCGCCGCCGTGGCGCTGGCGCCCAATCTGCCGCGACCGGACCAGGCCTACCCGCACCTGATGGCCATGCTCCCCTCCGGCATCCTCGGCCTGGTGTTCGCGGCCCTGATCGCGGCGATCGTGGCCTCCCTGGGCTCCAAGATCAATTCCATCGCCACCATCTTCACGATGGACGTCTATCGCCCGCTGCGTCCGCAGACTTCGCAGCAGAAACTGGTGCTGGTCGGCCGCGTCACGGCCGCGACGGCGTTGATCATCGCCATCATCTCGGCGAAGCCCCTGCTCGGGAGCTTTGACCAGGCCTTCCAGTACATCCAGGAGTACACAGGGTTCGTTACGCCCGGGATCTGCGTGATCTTCCTGCTCGGGATGTTCTGGTCTCGCTGCACGGCGGCCGGCGCGCTCGTGGCGGCGATCGGGTCCGCGGTGCTGTCCGCCGTGCTGAAGTGGCTGTGGCCTGCGCTGCCGTTCATGGATCGCGTCGGTCTGGTATTCGTGGCCTGCCTGGGGGTCGCCGCGGCAATCTCCCTGCTGCAGGCGCCCCCGACGGCCGCGATGCGGGTCGACCTGAAGAATATCGACTACTCCACCAGCACGGGCTTCAAGATCGGAGCGGCCGTGGTGACCGCCATCCTGGTCGTCCTCTACACCGTGTGGTGGTAGAGCGGCCCGTTGACCACGCCGGCAGTGACTCCGTTCCGCATCATCGGCGCCCGGAACATTGTCGGTGAGTGCGTCCTGTGGGACTGGCGTCACGGCCATCTGTGGTGGACGGATATACAAAGCCGCCAGCTGCACCGCTACGACTGGGCGGGCGAAGGGCTGGAGGTCTACAGCACGCCGGAGCGGGTGGGATCCTTCGGCTTTGTCGCGGGCGAAGCGCGGCTGGTCACCGCATTCGCCAGCGGCGTCGCACTCTACGACGTGGCCGCCAGCTCCGTGGAATGGATCGCGAGGCCGCAGGAAATCGTGGAGGGCGTTCGCTTCAACGACGGCCGCGTGGACCGCCGCGGGCGATTCTGGGCCGGCAGCATGGTCGAAGGGCCGCAGAAGTCGGCGGATGGGTGCCTGTACTCGATAGGCCGCGGCGGGAGCCTGCGCCGCCAGGAGCATGGGCTCCGGATCTCCAACGGCCTGTGCATGAGCCCGGATGGGTCGCGACTGTATTTCTCCGATTCGCCGTTGCGAACCATCTACGTCTACGATCTTCTCGAGCCTGAAGGCCTGCTGGCGAACCGGCGCGTCTTCGCGCGTACGCCGGAGGGCGCCTGCCCGGACGGTGCCGCGGTCGATGTCGACGGCTGTGTGTGGAGCGCGCACTGGGGCGCGGGCTGCGTCGTGCGCTATACGCCCGAGGGACGCATCGACCAGACGATTGCGGTGCCCGCGACCCAGCCCAGCTGCGTGTGCTTCGGCGGGCCGGAGCTGGATATCCTGTGCGTCTCCAGCGCGCGGGAGAATCTGAGTGCAGCGGCCCTGAGCGCCGAGCCGGACGCGGGCTCGGTATTTCTGTACCGCGCCGGCGCCCAGGGGCTGCCCGAGCCGGAGTACCTGCAATGAATACTCGTGTGAGTGGCCAGAATCTGACCTACAGCATCGCCCATCACATCGGTATCGCGATCGTCACGGGCGTCTATTCCAAGGACAACCCGATTCCCATTGAAGCGGACCTGTGCCGGGAATATGGCGCCAGCCGCCCCGTGCTGCGCGAGGCCGTCAAGATGCTCACGGCCAAGGGCCTGCTCGGCGCGCGGCCGCGGCGCGGCACCTGGGTGCAGCCCGAAGAGCGGTGGAACCTGCTCGATCCGGACGTTCTGGGGTGGCTGCTCGAGCGCAAGTTCTCGCCCGCCCTGCTGATCGAATTCACGGAGCTGCGCCTGGCCGTCGAGCCCGGCGCGGCGACGCTGGCGGCCCGCGCTGCCGGCCCCGAGGAAAAGCGGGTGATCAGCCGTGCCATCGAACGCATGCAGGCCGCCGACCGCGGCGATGACGATCCGCTCGAATCGGACATCGCTTTTCACGTCGCGGTGCTCGGGGCGAGCCGGAATCGCTTCTACGCTCAACTTGCCGGTTTCACCTCCACGGCGCTGCGCATCAGCATCCGGATGACCAACCGTTACAAGGGCGTGAGGCTTGCGAGCGTCGCCGACCACAAGAAGGTCGCCGACGCCATCATTGCCGGCAAACCCGCCGTGGCCGGCGAGGCGATGCGAAAGCTGATTCAGGAAGCCCTGGATATCATCAGGAAGCGCAACGCCGCCGCCGCACCGCGCCGGGCTCCGGGCGCAGCGGCCGGATGAGCCGGACCCGGCTCGCGATCGTCGGACTGGGCAAGATCGCCCGCGACCAGCACGTCCCCTCCCTGATGGCCAGCCCGGCGTTCGAGCTCGTCGCCGTGGCCAGCCCGCACAGCAGGCTCCCGGGCGTACCCAACTATGCGGATCTGGCCGCCCTGCTGAAGGCCGTGCCGGACCTGCCGGCGGTGGCACTGTGCACTACACCGCAGGTCCGCTTCGAAACGGCGCGCATGGCCCTGGAGCAGGGCTGCCATGTGCTGCTGGAAAAGCCGCCGGGCATGACCACGAGTGAAGTGCAGGTGCTGGAGGATCTGGCGCGGAGCCGCGAGGTGGCGCTGTATGCCTCCTGGCACTCGCGTTACGCGAACGGCGTCGAACCGGCCCGCGCCTGGCTGCAGGGACGGCAGGTCCGCAGGGTCGAGGTGGTGTGGAAGGAAGACGTGCGCGTGTGGCACCCCGGCCAGAGGTGGATCTGGAAGGCCGGTGGCCTGGGCGTCTTCGATCCGGGCATCAACGCCCTGTCCATACTCAGCCGGATCCTGCCCGGTGATCTGCTGCTGCACAGCGCGGAGCTCTTCTTTCCGGGCAATTGCGAGACACCCATCGCCGCGCAACTGCAGCTCACCAGCACCGCGGGAGCGGCGGTGCACATGGCGCTGGATTTTTTGCACACCGGCAGCGCGCACTGGAATATCGACCGCTCAGGCTCCTCAACGGCGGCAGCGAGTTGCAGCTGGATGGCCGGGCGGTGGAGACTCCCCGGCAGAGCGAATATGCGCGGGTGTACGAGCACTTCGCGCGGCTGGTGCGCGAGCGGCGCAGCGACGTGGATCTCGCGCCCTTCCGCCTGGTGGCCGACGCCTTCCTGTGCGGCCGGCGCGTGGAAGTGGCGCCGTTCAACGAGTAACAGGCGTCAGGAAGGATCTCGCGCGGTCGATCTGGTCACGAGCGCGGACAGTCGTTTTCGCTGCTGACCCTGAACCCAGAGTACCCATACCCCGCTAGAGTCCCTCAACTGAACCAAAGAGACGCTACCGCTGATGGGAGGAGCGCAGTATTTCGTCGGCTCTCGTTTGAAAGTCCGCAGAGGAGCTCACCTTCTTCAGCTCTTCCGCAAGGGCGCGTGCCTCCTGCATGTCTCCCAGGCGCATGGCAGCGAAGGCGCGCAAATAGAGGAGATGGTCCCGTTGGTCTGCTGTCCTGACCGAGCCAATCGGGCGGGCCGTGGCCAAGGCTTCAGAGAACCGGCCTTGGCTCATCTGCCGGTCGGCCAACACAAGGCGCGCCTCGAGGTTCTTCGGCTCCAAATCGAGCAATGCCGTCAACGCCGCAGTGGAACTTTCCGCCTTATCCGGCCCGGCGAGTTGCGCATAGTTCAACAGTAGCCGTGGGCTGCGGCTACCCAACTCAAATGCCTTGGCGAAATGTTCTGCGGCCTCACCAGGTTTGCCGTCGCGCCACGCAAGGTAGCCCAGATTCGCCCACGGCTCCGGCCGCCTGGCGTCTTCGCGTGCGAGTTCCTCAAAGCGGGTGCGAGCCTCAACCTGCCTGCCCTGCAACCCCATCAGCAACTCCGCTTGCGCCTCGCGCACGTCGAACATGTCGGCAGGTTGGCTCGTTAATTTGTCCGTGTCATCCAGCTTGATCTTCACCCTAAGCTTGTTGAAGGTGTTGCCCCGAATGTAGGACTTTAACTCACTCTCAAGCGTGGCGAAGGGCATGCCATATGCGGCCTCAAGTGCTTTTACCGAAGGCGTACCGCTGTTTACCGTGTTTACTAATTCCCAGAACTTGTGCTGATATTTGTCCGTCGTCGCAAGCATGTGGACGAAAGCCCAGCTCTGATTATAGAGGCTGCCTGCCTGCTTCGATTCGTTGTAATAGGGCGATGTTTGGTCCGCGGAGAGAATAGTCTCCATGGGCACCCAGGGATCACGGTTCAGTGCCTGCAGGCGACCAGGCAGGACGTCGCCGAATTCCGTGTCATTTCCCACCGGGCGGAGCGTAGAGAAGAGTTCCGCCAAACCTTCGTTGAGCCACGGCGGCAACGAATACCCAGCGTGCTCAAACGCCAAGTGCGTGTATTCGTGCGAAGCAGTGCGCGAGCTTTCCTCGCCTAGTTTACCCACGACGATGAAGTCGCGGTCTGACAGTCTGGAGTAGTAGGCGGTGGCGAACGCGTTGAGGCGGTAGGGCTGGTATTCCTTCTCGGAACCAAATATCACGACAGAGACTGGAACTGGCTTGTCAGGCGCGGCTGCGACGAGCCGGACGAAGAACCCGCGTACTCGCTCGAACTGGTTAAGGGCGTCGCGTGTCGCGCGTTCGCTGGCAGTCGAGTACACGTGAAAGTTCTCATTTTGCATCGTGATCCAGGTCGGCTGTGCGGACACAGCCGCCGTAGATAGCAGAATCGTGAGCATCGGGGACGCACGAAGCATGCGCCAAAGGCTATCAGGATGGCGGGCAGGAACGGAAGGGGAAAAGAAGAACCAGCAAATGATGGCTGCGGCCCCTAACTCTCCTGGCGCCGGCTGCGTCGCAGGAGCGTCAGGGCGAGGGTGGCGGAAGCGACGATGAGGAACAGGCTCACGGCATTCAGCACCGGTGTCGCGCCTTCGCGCATCCGTCCGTACATCATGATCGTCAACGGCGCGTCCGAACCGACCAGCATCAACGTCGTATTGAAATTCTCAAACGACATCAGGAAGGCGATGGCGGCCGAGCCGATCAGCGCCGGCCGCAGATAGGGCAGCGTGATGGTCCGGAGCACCGCCGGATGGGAGGCCCCCAGGTTCAGGGCGGCGTCCTCGAGCGTGCGGTCAAATCGCTTCAGCCGCGCACTGATGGTGAGCGTCGCGATCGCCGCGATATAGGAGAACTGGCCCAGCACCACCAGCGGCAGGCCGGGCCGCAGGAAATCGAGCTCCCAGCCGAACAGGTCGCTGCACAGCTCGGCGATGCGGCTGGCGAAGGCCAGGATGGAAATGCCCAGAATCACGCCCGGAATGACCAGCGGCGCGAGCATCACGACGGATAGGAGGTCCTTGCCGGGAAAGGCGAAGCGCTCCATCAGAAAGGCGTTGGCGGTTCCGATCAGCACCGACAGCGTCGTCACCCAGGCGGCGACGATGCAGCTCGTCCAGATGCTGCCCAGCAGTTCGTGGTCCGCGAACAAGCCGACGCGGCCGGTGGCGGCATTGCCGAGGAACCAGTCCAGCGTGAAGCCGTGCCACGGCGGGGCGGGGTAGGGCGCGTCGTTGAAGGCGAACACCGCGACCGTCAGCAGCGGCAGGAACAGAAACACGAGGAAGGCGATGACGTAGAGCGTCGTCGCGGTGCGCAGCCAGGCCGGTCGCGGGAGCGTCGGAATCATGTGCGCCGCATCACGTCACCGAAGCGCTGGCCGCTCAGTTTCAGGCCGAACCAGACCATCGCGGTCGACAGCGCCAGCAGCAGGAAGCCGAAGGCGGCGCCCTGTTCCCAGTTGAAGCGAACGATGAACTGCGTGTAGATCTGCTCCGTGAACCACAGCGAATTCTTGCCGCCGAGCAGGGTCGGCGTCAGGTAATTGCCGAGCGTCAGCATGAACACGACGATGCAGCCCGCGGTGATGCCCGGTGCCGCATGCGGAATCACGATCTCGCGCAGGATCGCGGCGCCCTTTCCGCCCAGGTTATAGGCGGCCTCGATCAGGGAGTTGTCCAGGCTCTCCAGGCTCCCCACCAGCGGCACCACCATGAACAGCAGCGAGGTGTAGACCAGACCGACCAGGATCGTCGCGTCGTGGTAGAGCATTTCCACGGGCACCGCGGTCAGGCCCAAGTGCACCAGCAGGCTGGGCAGCACGCCGGACTCGCGCAGCAGGATCATCCAGCCGAGCGTGCGCACGGTTTCGCTGACCCAGAACGGGATCAGGCACACCACGAACAGCAGCGCACTGGCGCGGCCGCGCGCCAGCTTGGCAATCGTCCAGGCGATCGGAAAGGCGACCACCAGCGTGAGCGCGGTGGCCAGCGCCGACAACAGCGCGGTTCTCACGAACACGTGCCAGTAGAGCGACTCCTGGAAGAAAGTGCGGTACTGGGCGAGGCTGGCGGTGAATTGGCGCGGCCCGACGCGCTCGCGCAGCGAGAGCAGCCCCAGATCGACGTGCGGCAGGATGATCAGGCCGAACAGCCACAACAGCACCGGTGCGAGCAGCAGCCCCAGTAGCAGGCGGCGGTACCAGGCCGCAGTCGCGGTCGCCTCAGGCATCGGCAGCGGGGGCGGCAAAGCAGGCCGCACGGTCCGGTTCGAAGCTGAAGTACACGCGTGCGCCCACCCGCAGGTCGGCGTAGGCACCGGTTTGAGGCAGCGCGATGCGGTACTCGAAACCGCTCCGTTGCTCCCTGAGCAGGATCGCCGAGTTCGCGCCATCGAACAGCAGGCTGATGACCTCGCCGGAATGCACTGCCTGTCCGGGCGGCATATCCGCGCTCGTGCGGCCGAGCGCGGTCGCCTCAGGCCGGATGAAGGCATCGACGCGGGCACCCAGTGACAGCGCGCTGTGGCGGCGAGCGCGGACCATCCAGCCACTGGCGGTCTCGACCTCGACATATTCACCGTCGAGCGCCGTGACCTTGCCGTTCACGCGGTTGTTGGCGCCGACGAATCCGGCGACGAAGGGCGTGGCTGGCGCATAGTACAGCTCCTGCGGCGTGCCCAGCTGCTCGAAGCGCCCGTGGTTCATGACGCCGACGTGATCCGAGAGCACCAGCGCCTCGGACTGATCGTGGGTGATGTACACGAAGGTCGTGCCGAAGCTCGCCTGCAGCTGCTTGAGTTCGATCTTCATGTGCTCGCGCAGCTTCAGATCCAGTGCGCCCAGCGGCTCATCCAGCAGCAGCAGCGTGGGCTCGAGCACCATGCTGCGCGCGATCGCCACGCGCTGGCGCTGGCCACCGGACAGCTCGTCGACGCGCTTGTTCCCCGCGCCGCCCAGGCCCACCGTTTCGAGCATTGCATCGGCGCGGCGCAGGCGCTCGGCGCGCCCCACGCCGCGGCGCGCGAGGCCGAAGGCCACGTTCTGGTGCACCGACATCATGGGAAACAGGGCCAGTTGCTGGAACACCATATTGACCGGGCGCCGGTTAGGCGCCACGCCGGCCATGCTGCGCCCGCCAATGGCAATGTCGCCCGCGTCGGGCTGGATGAATCCGGCAATCATCCGCAGCAGCGTGGTCTTGCCGCAGCCAGAGGGCCCAAGGATCGAGAAGAAGCTGCCACGCTTGACGGTGAAGGAAAGGCTGTCGACGGCCAGATGCGTGCCGAAGCGCTTGCTGACCGCGCGTGCCTCCAGATCCGGAGCAGCGGCCGCTCCAGCGCCCCCCGGCGTGCTCAATCGGCCGCCTTGATCCGATCGAGAATGCCACCCTCGATCTCTTCAAGGCCCGGGGGTATGGCCGGATACCACTTGATATTCTTCAAGCCGTCCGGAAAGCTCTCGTTGAATTGCGCGCGCAGGCGCGGATCCATGTACTGCTCGGCATCCTTGGCGGCCATGAAGTTGCCGATCGACTTGGCGATCTTCGCCGCGATCTGCGGGCGCATCACGAAATTGATCCAGGCGTAGACGCCCGCTTCATTGCGGCCGCGCGCCGGCAGCGCAAAGGTGTCCATCCACGCAATCGCGCCGGACTTCGGGTTGATGTACTTGATGTCGGGGTTCTCGCGATTCAGGGTCCAGCCGCCCGAATCCCACATCATCGCGGCGTCGATCTCACCGGAGCGCACGCCGTTGAGCAGCTGGTCCTTGTTGTCGTAGAAAAAGCGGAAGTTCGGCTTGCACGCGATCAGCGTCTTGCCGACCTTCTGCATCAGCGCGGTGTAGGCGGGGATGTCGCCATAGAGTGCGAACGGATCCTGACCCAGTGCGAGCGCATAGGCCATCAGGGCCGGACGCCGCAGGCGCACCGAAGTCTTGCCGCGCAGCGCCGGGCGGCACAGATCCATGTAGTCGGCGATCTGGGTGTGCTTCGAATTGTAGACCAGCCCTTCCGTGCCCCACACGTAGGGCAGGGCATAGAGCTTGCCGTCGATGGTCGCGTTCTTGCGCGCGGTCGCGAGCAGGTCGGGCAGGAACTGGTCGAGCTTGACCCTGGACTCATCGATCGGCTTGTAGATCCGGAATTCCTGCTGCGCGCCGAGGAGCCGGTCCTGCGAGGGCTGGGCGAGATCGAAGCCGGCTCCGCCTGTGGCGCGGAGCTTGGAGATGATCTCTTCGTTGTTCGAGAGCGTCACCTGCACCTGGATGCCCGTTTCCTTCTCGAACAGTGCGATGACGTCGGCGGGCACGTAGTCAGACCAGGTGATGATGCGCAGCACCCGGGCATCGTCGGCGCGCTCGCCGGCGGCCGGGGTCGGCGCGTTGCTCCGGCCGCAGGCCACCAGTGCCAGGAACGCCGTGGCAAGCAGGAGCCGCGCGGGCAGGAATGACATTGAACGAGCCATCGGCTTTCTCCGCTGGCGCTCCCGATCACGCCGCGGGCCGAGAATAGTTTTAATATCACGGCAGGGCAATAGCCGAGGATCTGGAGCCATGACGATCGCCAAGGCCCGCTTTGACCTGCAGGGTCACCGCGGCGCGCGCGGGTTGTGGCCCGAGAATACGCTGGCCGGATTTGCGCGCGCCATGGCGCTGGGCGTGGCGGCCATGGAGTTCGATTGCCTCGTGACGCGCGATGGCGTGATTGTGGTCAGTCACGACGCGCAGCTGAATCCCGATTGCACGCGGGACGCCCAGGGGCGCTTCCTGGAGGGCGTCGGTCCGCCGATCCTGGCGCTGAGCTACGGGGAACTGCAGACCTACGACGTGGGCCGCCTGCGGCCCGGCAGCGCCTACGCCGCGCGCTTCCCGGAGCAGCAGGCGGTGGACGGCGAGCGGATCCCGCGGCTCACGGACGTGCTCGATCTGATCAGGGTTCACGGTGGCGGCCGCGTGCGGGCCAGCATCGAGGTGAAGATCTCGCCCGAGAAACCTGCCGCGACGCTGGCTCCGGAGCCCTTTGTACGGCTACTGGCCGAAGCGCTCCGCGGCACCGGCATGGACGCCTTCGCCAACATCCTGTGCTTCGACTGGCGAGTCCTCGCCGCCGCGCGCGTCCAGATCCCGCAAGCCACGCTCGTGGCGTCGACCGACCAGCAGCCGGACTTTGATACGGTGCGCCTGGGCGCCGCCGTTCCTTCGCCCTGGCTCGGCGGACTCGATCCGCAACATTTCGGGCGCTCGGTCCCGCAACTGGTCAGGGCGGCCGGTGCGGGCCTGTGGGCACCGGACTATCTGGATCTGAATGCCGAAGGGGTCCGCGAGGCCCACGCGCTCGGCCTGGGCGTCGTCCCGTGGACCGTCAACGATCCGATCGACATGCGACGCCTGCTCGGCTTCGGCGTCGACGGCCTGATCAGCGACCGCCCCGACCTGCTGCGAAAGGTGTTGCAGGAGCAGGGCCTGGAGTTGCCACGGCCATCGGCCTGATGGCTCGGAAACGCCCGCGCGCCCGCGCGCCCGTGCCCCGGCCCTAGTCCGGGGACTGCCGCGGCTGTTGCGCGTACAGCCGGGCGAGGCGGGTTTCCAGCTCGCGGATCCGCTCCAGGAGCGATACGACCAGGGCCAGGCTGTGCGGCTCGAGCTCGAAGCTGGCCCGGATCCGGTGCGCGGCGCGTACGCTCAGCAGGCACTGGCCGCTGAATATCCAGCCAGGAGCTTGCGGATCGGCGGGCCGCAGGACGCCACATTCGACGAGCTCGCGCAGCTCCGCCTCGGGCAGCCCCGAGAGGGACACGAACTCGGACAGGGAATACTGCTGCGACTCGCTCACCCAGACGGCGTCGTCTCCTTCAGCGGCCACTGTGCTTCTCCTTCGCGAACTGCGCCCGCGGATCAAAGTCCGCGCCGGCCGCGAGCTGCTCGTAGAGTTTACGTTCCCGATCGCCAGCCGTAGCGGGCACGACGATCTGCACCAGCGCGTACAGATCCCCCGTGGCACCGTCGGGTCGCGGCAGTCCACGCTTCGCCAGGCGCAGGCGGCTGCCGGCGAGCGTATTCGGCGGCACTTTCAGCTGCACCGCACCGGCCGGCGTCGGCACCTCCACGCTCGTGCCGAGCACGGCTTCCCACGGTGCCAGGGGCAGATCGAGGTACAGATCGTGCCCGGAGACCCGGAACAGCGGATGCGGGTACAGGGCGATCGTGAGCCACAGATCACCGTCGCGTCCGCCGTTCAGGCCCTGGCCGCCCTTGCCCTTGAGGCGCAGGCGCTGGCCGTCTGTGGCGCCCTTCGGGATGCGCACCTTGAGCGTGCGCGCCACACGGTGCAGGCGCCCCTGCGCATCCCGTTCCGGCATGCCCAGCTGCAGTTCGACCTCGGTGCCCCGATAGGCCTGCTCGAGTGTGATGCGCACCGCGGCTTCGAAGTCCTGCCCGGGCAGCCGCAAGGTCCTGGCGCTGTCTCCCGCGCCATGCCGCTGCGCGGCCAGGCCGGCAAACAGGTCCGCCAGATCCAGATCCTCGAACGAGTACTGGGCGCCGCCATGCTGCTGCTCCCAGTCCGGAGGAGGCCGGAAGTCCTCGCCGGGGCGATGCGCGCCGAGCTGGTCGTAGGCGCCGCGTTTTTCCTGGGACTTCAGCGTCTCGTAGGCCTCGGCGATTTCCTTGAATTTCTCCTCGCCCGCCGGGTCCTTGGACACGTCCGGGTGATACTGGTGCGCGAGCCTGCGGTAGGCCTTCTTGATGTCCTCGGCACTGGCATCGCGCGCGACGCCGAGTATCTGGTAGTAGTCCTTGTACTTCATGCCGCCGCACTCGCGGCCACGTCCGGATCGAGGCCCGCATCGGCGATGCGCACCTGGCGGACTTCCTGCTCCAGATCGAGTCCTCGGCACAGCACCCAGTAGAGCAGGGCGGAGACCGGCAGGCCCACCAGCATGGCCAGATCCGCACCGCCGAGCGCGCGCGCCACGACGCCCTTGTAGAGGCCGGAACTGAAAAAAGGAATCATCACGACGAAGCCGACGCCGTAGGACAGCAGGCCGCGCCAGTTCCACCGGCCGTACATGCCGCGCGGATTGAAGATCTCGCGGATCGAGTAGTGGCCCTTGCGCACGACGTAGAAGTCGATGAGGTTGATGGCCGTCCACGGCGTGAACAGATACAGCAGCACCGCCAGCAGGTCGCCGAAGCGGTTGACGAAGTCCGCCGATGCCAGCAGGGCGATCCCGATCGAGGCGGCCGTCGCCAGGGCGAGGCCGATGAGCCGCTTGGTGGTGGTGGCGGGCGCGGGATGGAGCGAATCGGCCACCGAGAGCAGCGTGAGCGAGGCGCCGTAGAAATTCAGGCTCGAGATCGTCACGAGACCCAGGAGCGCGGTGACCAGCAGTGGCCGGCCCAGCCCGGGCATGACCGAGTCCGCGGCCTGCTCCACGGCGGCGGCCACTTCGGCGTGCGGGTTCAGTGCCGCCGCCACCGTGCCCAGCAGCATCATCCACACCCCGCCCACGAAGGCTCCGAGATAGGTCCACCAGAATGACTCACGCACGGACACTTCACGGGGCAGGTAGCGCGAGTAATCCGAGACGTAGATCGACCAGCTGAGCTGATAGGCGGCTGCGGCAAAGAACTGCACCAGGAAGGGGATGGCGCGAAAATCCTGCAGGGCCCAGGCGCGCGCTGGCAGCCGCAGCAGCGCCGCCGCAGCGACCGAGAACAGCAGCAGCACGGCCAGCATGGCATAGGCGATCCAGCGCTGCGTGCGATGGATCCAGTCGTAGCCCACGGCGGCGATGGCGGCCGCCAGCAGCGTGAAGACGATGATCACCGGCGCGTCGATGCTGTGGCGCGCGGCGGCGAGCTGTCGCACCGTCTGCGCCACCAGGACTTCATTGAAGGCGTTGTAGCCGATGTAGGCGATCAGCGCGACGACCCAGACCAGCAATGCGCCCATGTAGCCGAACTGGGGACGGGACTGGATGAGTTGCGGCAATCCGAGCTGCGGCCCCTGGGTCGAATGAAAGGCCATGAAGAAGGTGCCGAGCGCGCAACCCGTGATGACCGCGATGGAGGTCCACAGCAGATTGCCGCCCAGGCCAATGCCCAGCACGCCCACCGCGATGGTGGCCAGGTGCGCATCGCCGCTGAACCAGATGGGCCACAGATGCCAGACCTTGCCGTGCCGCTCGGCGAGCGGCACGTAGTCGATGGAGCGCCTCTCCAGCATACTCAGTATTGCGTCACGGCGACCACCAGCTCCGGGTCAAACTCGGCATTCGGTTCCTGCGGCAGGTAACCGCGAGGATTGCATACCACGCGGGTGCCGTCGATACGGTAGTCCATCGACGAATGCGTATGCCCGTGAATCCACAGCTGCACCGGGGCACGCACCAGGGCGGAAAGATCCGAGGCGAAACTGGGATTGAGCCGGTCACCCTCGTAGCGCGGGTGCACGCTCAGCGCGTGCGGCAGGTGATGGGTGATCACCACCGTGGGGCCGTCGAACGGTTCCGCCAGCTGCTGCGCCAGCCACGCCGACTGACGCAGATGGATGCGGCGCGTGTCGTCGGGCTGGAGCCGGCCCGAGCCGCGCACGGAGATCCGGCGGTAATCGGCCATGCCGCGGCGCGCGTCGGCCTGCGCCTGTGCGATGGCATCCGGATCGGCGCCATGCAGCGCGAAATCAGTCCACAGGGTCGCGCCGAGAAAGCGCACGCCATCCATCGCCAGCACATCGCCATCGAGCAGCGTAATGTCGTGCGCCGCGGCGACGCCGCGCAGCTGCTCCAGGGTCGCTTCCATCTCCCCGCCATAGAATTCGTGATTGCCCGGCACGTAGATGAGCTGCGCCCCGGCAAAATGCCGGCGCGCCCACGGCAGGCCCTCGACACCCACGTGGATGTCACCGGCGAGCACGACGAGGTCTGCCGGTACGGGCGGTGGAGTCCAGTCCTGGAATTCGAGGTGCAGGTCCGAGAAGACGCGAATTCTCACCGCATGCGGGCTCAGTAGGCGCTGTGGCCCGTCAGCTCGCGTCCGACCGCCAGCTGGTGCACGGTCTCCGTGCCCTCGTAGGTGACCACGCTCTCGAGATTCAGCATGTGGCGGATCGGGGCAAACTCGGCGCTGATGCCGGCGGCGCCGAGCATGTCGCGGCAATCGCGTGCCACCTCGAGCGCCATGCGGCAGTTGTGCCACTTGGCCAGCGACACCTGCACGGGCTGCAGGGCGCCCCGATCCTTCAGCCGGCCCAGCTGCAGCACCAGCATCTGCGCGGTGGTGATGCCGCGGGCCATCTCGGCGAGGCGCACCTGGATGGCCTGGTTGCGCGCGAGCGCCCGGCCGAACAGCTCGCGCGTTCCCGTGTACTCGATGAGCTGCGCGAGGCAGGCCTGCGCCGCGCCGATCACGCCCCAGGCGATGCCGTAGCGCGCCTGCGTGAGGCAGGACAGCGGTCCCTTGAGGCCCGTGGCGCCCGGCAGTCGCTGCGCCTCGGGCACGCGCACTTCGTCGAAATACAGTGCCCCGGTACTGGAGGCGCGCAGCGAAAACTTGTGTTCGATCTCCGTGGCCGTGAATCCCGGCGCGCCCTTCTCGACGATGAATCCGCGGATGCCGTCGTCGGTGTCGGCCCAGCAGATGCACAGATCGGCGATGGTGGCGTTGGTGATCCACAGCTTCGAGCCGCTGATCAGCCAGTCCCCGCGGCTGCGTCGCGCGCGGGTCTTCATGTTGGCCGGGTCCGAGCCGCCGTGCGGCTCGGTCAGCCCGAAGCAGCCGATCAGCTCGCCGCTCGCCATGCGCGGCAGGTATTCCTGCATCTGCGCCGCGCTGCCGTAGGTGCGGATCGGGTACATCGCCAGCGAGGATTGCACCGACACGAAGCTGCGGAGGGCCGAATCGCCGCGTTCGAGCTCCTGGCAGATCAGGCCGCTGGCGATGGCATTCAGGCCCGCGCAGCCATAACCTTCGAGGTTGGCGCCGAGCAGTCCCAGCGCGGCCAGTTCCGGGACCAGTTCGCGCGGGAAGCGGTGGTGCTCGAAGCAGTCCTGGATGATCGGCAGGACCTGGGTGTCCACCAGCCGGGCGACACTGTCCTGCACCAGCTGTTCGTCCTCTCTGAGTGCGCCGCGCAGGTCGTACAGGTCGAGCGGGTTCATGCGTGGATCCTCGGCGCCGGGCAGCGTTCAGTCAACGGGAAACTGCACGCCCTGCGCGAGCGGCATCTGCGTGGAATAGTTGACCGTCTGGGTCTGGCGGCGCATGTAGGCCTTCCACGAATCGCTCCCCGACTCGCGCCCGCCGCCGGTCTCCTTCTCTCCGCCGAAGGCGCCGCCGATCTCCGCACCGCTGGGGCCGGTGTTGACGTTGGCGATGCCGCAGTCGCTCCCGGTCGCGGACAGGAAGGTTTCGGCCTCGCGCATGTCGTTGGTGAAGATCGCCGACGACAGGCCCTGCCGCACCTCGTTCTGCATGGCAAGGGCCGAATCGAAGGATTCGTACGGCACGACATACAGGATCGGCGCAAAGGTCTCCTCGCTCATCGTCGCGAAGGGCCTGTCCGCCTCGACCAGCGCCGGGCGCACATAGAATCCGCCGTCCAGGCCCGCCGGGCGCACGCGCTCGCCGCCCACGACGGTGGCACCGGCCTGCCGCGAGGCGGCGAGGGCCGCCTGCATGTGCTCGAAGGCGCGCGCGTCGATCAGCGGGCCGACCAGGGTCCCCGGCTCGAGCGGCGAGCCGATGGGCAGGCTCGCGTAGGCCTTGCGCAGCATCGGGCTCAGCTTGCCGAGGAGGCTGCGGTGCACGAGCAGCCGGCGCAGCGAGGTGCAGCGCTGGCCCGCCGTGCCGGCCGCGGCGAATACGATGGCCCGCAGGCTCAAGGATATGTCGGCGGTCGGCGCGACGATCGCCGCGTTGTTGCCGCCCAGCTCCAGCAGGCTGCGGCCGAAGCGCGCGGCGACCCGCGGGCCCAGCGCGCGACCCATGGCGGTGCTGCCCGTGGCGCTGATCAGCGGTACGGCGCCGTGATCGACGAGCTGTTCGCCCACCGACCGGCGTCCGATGAGCAGCTGCGAGACGGCCGGAGGCGCGGCCGGATAATCGGCCATCACTTCCTCCAGCACGCGATGCAGCGCCAGCGCGCACAGCGGCGTCTTCTCCGAGGGCTTCCACAGCACGGTATTGCCGCACACCAGCGCCAGCGCCGCGTTCCAGGTCCACACCGCCATCGGGAAATTGAAGGCCGTGATCACGCCGACCGGACCGAGCGGGTGCCAGCGCTCCAGCAGGTGATGGCCGGGACGCTCCGAGGCGATCGTGAGCCCATAGAGTTGGCGCGAGAGCCCGACGGCGAAATCGCAGATGTCGATCACTTCCTGCACTTCGCCGAGGCCTTCGCTCAGGATCTTGCCCGCCTCGAGCGACACCAGGCGGCCGAGAGCCGGCTTGTCCCGGCGCACGCGCTCGGCAAAGCGGCGCAGCAGTTCACCGCGCGTCGGGGCCGGGACGGCGCGCCATACCAGGAAGGCGTCGTGCGCGGCCTGAATTTTCGCCTCGACGGACTCGGCGCTCTCGAAGGGGAGCTGGCCGAGGACGCTGCCGTCGATGGGTGTACGCGCCTCCAGTCCACCGCGCGCGGCCAGGGCCGGAATGCCGGCCTCCCTGAGGATCGCTTGATGGTTCACGCTGCGGGTACCTCCATGGCGTGGCGTTCCCGCATGGCATAGACCCTGCCAAAGCGGTTGCCGAGGAATTTCTCGAGCGGCACGTCTTCCTGCCGGATGAAACCCTGCTGCGGCAGTTGGCCCTTGGCCAGCAGGTCCAGGACCCCGCAGATACCGGCCGCGGTGGTGAGCTGGATGGCGCTGCGTTCCACGCCGTTGAACTTCTGGCCGTAGATCTTGTTGGCGTAGGTCTCCTGCACCAGCCGTCCCTTCTTCCTGCCGGTGACCGTGACGAACACGATGACGACGTCCTGCAGCGTGGTGGGCAGGGCGTTTTCGAGGATGTCACGCAGCACGTCCCGCCGTTCGCGCAGCCGCAGATCCTGCAGCAGGGCCTTCATGATGGCAGCATGGCCCGGGTAGCGGATGGTGCGGTAATTGAGATTCTGCACCCGGCCCAGCAGGGTCTCGCAGAGCGTGCCCACCCCGCCCGAGGTGTTGAAGGCCTCGTAGGTGACGCCGTCGAGCGAAAACTCCTCGCGTTCCTCGAGCGGCGGTGCGTTGACGAGTTCACCGTTGGCGATCTCCTCGCAGGGCTCGCAGTATTCGTTGATGACGCCGTCCGTGCTCCAGGTGAGATTGTAGTTCAGGGCGTTCGAGGGGTACTGCGGCAGGGCCCCGACGCGCAGCCGCACGTCCTGCAACTGCTCGAAACGCTTCGCCAGGTCGTAGCCGACGATGGTGATGAAACCCGGCGCCAGCCCGCACTGCGGAATGAACGCCGAGCGGGCGGTCGCTGCCAGCGCGCGCACCCGCCTGGTGTTGGCGACGTCCTCGGTGAGATCCAGGTAATGCACGCCGGCCATGGCCGCGGCCTCGGCGATCCTGCCGGTCACCTGGAAGGGTGCGGCGCTCAGCACCGCAAAACGGCCGCGCAGCGCGGCCGCGACGGCGTTCGGGTCGTTGACGTCGATCGCGATGCACTCCACGGGCGTGGCCACCCGCAGCCGCTCGAGCTGGTCGACCGATTTATCGATGACGGCGATCTGATAGTCGCCGCTGGAGCCAAGCAGATCGGCAACCATGTGCCCGATCTTGCCGGCGCCGACGATGGCGATGCGATGCATGTCCTTCTCCTGAAACCTGACCCGCCATGTTCGGGCAGGCGCCGACAAAAAGCAGCCCTAAAAGTGTCATTATGACGGCAAAGTCTCGTCAGTATGACGTATAATATCGCCGTTATGCTCATAGATCCCGTCGACCACAAGATCCTGGCCCTGCTGCGCGAGAACGCCCGCATGTCGACCGCGCTCATGGGCCGGCGCCTGGGCATATCGCGTACGACCGTGCACAGCCGCATCGAGCGGCTGCTGGCGCGCCGGATCATCGGCGGCTTCACCGTGCGCATGGGGGCCGACCAGGAGCGCGGCCAGATCCAGGCCCAGGTGATGATCGCCGCCGTGCAAAAGGCCCTGGCGCGCGTCGAGTCGGCGCTGCGCGCGCTCCCGGAGGTGCGCAAGCTCTACTCGGTGAGCGGCCAGCACGAATTCATCGCGATCGTGATCACGGATACCGTCGGCGAGATGGACCAGCTCCTCGATCGCATCGGCGCCATCGAAGGGGTGGATCGTACGGAATCCTCGATCGTGCTCTCGACACGGATCGATCGTTAGCGCCGGTTCAGGCGAGCGTGTGGAACACGCGCTGCACGTCTTCGTCCTGTTCCAGCTGATCGATGAGCTCGAGCACTTCGGCCGCCTGCGGCTCGGGCAGCTCCGTGGGCGAGCTGCAGATGTATTCGTGCTCGGCGGACAGCGGCGCGATGTGCCGCTGCTCCAGCGCCTCCTGCAGGCGGCCGAAATCCGCGAACTCGCAGCGCAGCACCAGCTGCGGCTCGCCCTTCTCGCCGCTGCTCTCGCCCATTTCCTGCAGGCCATGATCGATCATGTCGAGTTCCAGATCGTCCTGGTCGACGCCCGCCGGGTCGAGCCGGAATACGCCCATCCTGCGGAACTGGAAGGCCACGCTGCCGCTGGTGCTCAGATTCCCGCCGTGCTTGGTGATGATGTTGCGCACGTGCGCGACGGTGCGCGTGGGATTGTCGGTCGCGGTTTCCACCAGCAGGGCCACGCCGTGGGGCGCGTAGGCCTCGTACATCGCCTGGTGATAGTTCGTGGCGTCGCGGCCCGTAGCGCGCTTGATGGCGGCCTCGACCTTGTCCTTGGGCATGTTGACGGCGCGCGCGTTCTGGATGATCCGCCGCAGCGTCGGGTTCGAGGCCGGGTCCGGTCCGCCGGACTTCACCGTCATGGCGATGTCCTTGGCGATGCGGGCGAACTGCTTCGCCATGCGGTTCCAGCGCGCGAACATCGCGTGCTTGCGGACTTCGAAGATGCGGCCCACGGAGCTGGCTTCCCCCTGCGTTCCGCTCAGTCGTGCGGCGTGCGCACCGGTAGCGGGACGTTGCACAGGTCGATGTAGCCCGCGGTCGTCTGGTACCACGTATCCCGCCGATTGCGCCGCGCTTCGACGAGCGCCGTGAAGGCCGCGCTGTCGGTGCGCAGTACTTCAAGACGGGTGCGCTCGCTCGCGGGTATCTCGCTGGCCAGGCGTACGCTGGCGATCGGCGTGCGTTGCGCCGCCTTGTCGTAGAAGCCCATTTCGGCGCTGCCACGCGGCAGGCTGGCGAGCAGTTCGATGCCCTGGCGCACGCGGCCGACGACAGTGACGTTGCGATCGAGCTGGCGCGGCGCGTGTCCGATCACGGCATACAGCTCGGTCCCGATGCCGCTGGCCGGATCGGTGTCGCGGCCGACCCCGACCGCAGCGTAGCAATGCGCGAGCCAGGCGAGTCCCGACGCCGGGTCGCGCGCCGCGGGGAAGCTGTCCACGAAACCCACCTGCGGCGCATAGCCGTCGCGATCGGGCAGGCTCGTGAATACGTTCGTGCCCAGCGGTACGGTGAATTCCGGCGGCAGTTTCTGCATGCCTTCCGGAATCCTGTGCCGCTCTTCGGGGTCGCCCCACTGCGCCACAAAATTATCCTGCACGCGCAGCATCGCCAGGCCGTCGAAATACTTGAGCCGCACCAGCGCCTCGATGTTCGCGACGGTCCGTGGCGCCATCGCCGGCTCCAGCTCGATGACCACCCGGCCCGCGGGCAGCTCCAGGTACAGCGTGTGGCGCTCATCGAGTGGCCGCCAGGCGGACGCGGGCGCCGCGGTGAGTACCTCCGCCATCGTCGCAGCGGGCGGTGGCGGCGGCGCGGGTGACGCCGGGGCGGACGTTGCGGGTGCGGGCGTCGCGGCTGCGGGCGGCGCCGGCTCGGCGACCGCCACGAGCAGCCCGGCCGCCGCCGCGATCAGCAGCAGGACCGGCCGCAGCCCGGATTGCAGGCGCTCTTTCATCATGCCGGGCATGCTAGCAGCCGCCGTGCAAATGCGCATAATGTTGACCCGAGGGTGAACAGGCCCCAGGAGGCCGCCGATGAGCACAACCCGGCCCGTGCGCCCGCGCTGGTATGCGGCCATCTACGCGCAGGTGCTCGTGGCGGTGGCACTCGCCGTGCTCCTGGGCTGGATCGCGCCTCATCTGGCCGTGACCCTCAAGCCGCTGGGCGATGGCTTCATCCGGCTGGTGAAGATGATCATCGCGCCGGTCATTTTCTGCACGGTGACCGGCGGCATTGCCGGCGTGAGCAGCCTGGAGAAGGTGGGCCGGGTCGGCCTGAAATCGCTCCTCTATTTCATTGTCGTGTCCAGCCTGGCCCTGCTGCTCGGGCTCGCCGTCGCGGACCTGGTGCAGCCGGGCGCCGGGTTCAATGCCGACCCCGCGCGCTTCGATACGGGCGCCGTGGCCGGTCTGCCCTCGTCCACGCACGGCCGTGGCGTTACCGAATTCCTGCTGCAGATCATTCCCGACACGCTGCTCGGCGCCTTCACCAGCGGGGAGATCCTGCAGGTGCTGCTCGTTTCGATCCTGCTGGGCTGCGCGCTGGCGCTGACGGGCGAGCGCGGCCGGCCCCTGCAGCGCGGCATCGACAGTCTCGGAGCCGTGGTGTTCCGAGTCGTGCACCTGATCATGCGCGCGGCGCCCATCGGGGCCTTCGGATCCATGGCCTACACCGTGGGCCAGTTCGGTGCGGGTGCGCTGTCGCACCTGGCCAGCCTGATGGCCTGTTTCTATCTCACCAGTGCACTGTTCGTGTTCGGCGTACTGGGGCTGATCGCGCGCGCGAGCGGTTTTTCGCTCCTGCGGCTGCTGCGCTACATTCGCGCCGAGCTGCTGCTGGTGCTCGGCACCAGCTCATCCGAGGCCGCGTTGCCCTCGCTCATCGACAAGCTCGAAGTGGCCGGCTGCTCGCGCTCGGTCGCGGGATTGGTGGTGCCGGCCGGGTATTCCTTCAACCTCGACGGCACCAATATCTACATGACCATGGCGGCGCTGTTCATCGCGCAGGCCACCAACGTGCACCTGGGCCTGCCCGACCAGCTGCTGTTGCTGCTCGTGGCGATCATCAGTTCAAAGGGCGCGGCCGGCGTCACGGGCTCGGGCTTCATCACCCTCGCGGCGACGCTCGCCATCGTTCCGGCGGTGCCCGTCGGCGCCCTGGTGCTCATCCAGGGCGTCGATCGATTCATGAGCGAGTGCCGCTCGCTGACCAATTTCATCGGCAATGCCGTGGCCGCGATCGTCATCGCCCGCTCCGAGGGGGAGGTGGATGACGGGCGCCTGCGCCAGGCGCTGGCGGAGCGGCACGATGGCTGAGTCCGGTCGTCCGATCAGGCCTGTGAGCGCGACCGTCAGTGGCGTGATCGAGCTCTGGCGCCGATCGCTCGCGCACAGCTGGCTGCCGGCGACGCTGGTCGCGCTCCTGTGGACGGGTCTGCTGGCACACCTCTTGTTGCTGCTTGATCCGCAAGACGATCTGCTGCGGCTGGCGACGCAGCTGCAGGAGCTGGTATTCGCGCCCTCCTTTGCTTACGCCCTCCTCGCGGTCACCGCCCTGTCGGTGCTGCCCTATTGCGCCATCACGGCCTGCATTCATGCCACGGCCACCGGCGCGAGGGTGGCCGGCGCGGGCCTGCCGCTGGCGTTGCGGGTTTTCCCGGGCGCCGTGGCCGGCGCCGCGGTATTCCTGTTCCTGACCTCGGCCGGCACGATGCTGTTGATCGTGCCGGGCGTTTACCTTTGGGGGATGTGGCAATTGTGGATCGTCGTCATCGTGGTCGAAGGCTGTGGACCGCTGGCGGCGCTGGCCCGCAGCTGGCAGCTGAGCCGGGGCTCATGGTGGCATTCCGTGACACTCGTGACGGTGATTTCGATCCTCTCCATGGTGCCGGTGATGCTGTTCGTCCTGATCGTGCCCTGGCTGATCCTGCCACTGGGTTTGAGCGATGCGCAGGCGCTCATCGCCAACCTCATCGGCCTGAGCCTGGCCTCGATTCTGGTGCTGCCGCTGGTGCCGGCGGCGCTGGTGGCGGTCTACCTGTCCCTGTGCAGCAATCAGGCTGGAACGGCCGGCACGGCGGGGAAGGCCGGATGACGCCCTGGCGATCGGCGGCGGCCCTCGGGCCGATGCTGGCCGCGCTGGTGCTGTGCGGCTGCGCCGCCCAGCCGTCGGCCCTGGCAGTGCGCGTCATGCCGGTCGATGTGACCACTACGTACATCGAGGCCTACGTCCACCATTTCGCGCGCGGACAGTTCGCAATCGTTTCCGTCTGCATTGCTCCCGACGGCGCGATCGCCGACGTCCGCGTCGTCGAATCCTCGACCGACAAGGCTTTCGATGAAGCGGCGCTGGTATGGGCGCGGCAGGCGCGCTACCGCCCGCAGCTCGAGAACGGGCAGCCGGTGTACGGTTGCCGGGAAGTGCGCGTCGAGATCAATGCGGATCCGTCCCCGCGCCTCAGCCGCGGTGCGGACAGCGCGCTGGGCTGAGACCGGCCCGGGCCCGGTGGGAATCCGCCGGCGTTGATCGACCGCTGCTCAGGGCCCTGCGTGCGCCTCGCAGATCGCGAAATCCAGCGGCGCGAGCTGCACGCGATAGCTCCCCGGAGCGTCGGCCTGCGCGGCGCAATGGCCCCGCAACGCCCGGAAATGCCGCGAGCCCGCGCTGACGGTGACCTGGGCGCTGAGCGGCTCGCTGCCGGTGTTGAAGGCGACGAGGATCTCGCCTCCGTTCTTCGGATCCATGCGCGACACGGCGAACAGGCCGGGCGTCTCCCCCGCCGCACGCACGATCTGCGTGCCGTGGCGCAGGGTCGGGTGCGCCCGGCGCAGTTTCGCCAGTCCGGCGATGTATTGATAGAGCGGGTGCGAAGGATTGAAGTTGCTGGTGGCGGTCGTCGCGGCGGTGCCCAGCAAGGGCTGGTCGTTGTAGGAGGCCACCTGGCTCGCGAACATATCCTGGCGCGCGGCCTGATCGCCACCGAGACCGACGAAGCCCTGTTCGTCGCCATAGTAGATCGTCGGCACGCCGCGCAGTGTCAGCAGCATCGCATAGGCGAGTTGCAGGCGCTGCAGCAGCTCCGCCTCGCCGGCCTCAGGGCGTGCGTGGCGCAGGAAACTGGCAAAGCGGCCGGCATCGTGGTTGCTGATGAAGGTCGGCAGTCGCCGCGCCGCGCCAGCGCCGCCCTCGTAGAGCGGATCGGCCGCAAACAGGCGCACCAGTTCATCGGTGCCGGCCTTGCCCGCGATGGTGTCGGCGACCGCGACCGCAAAGGCGAAATCGAGTACGGCCGGGAGCCTGTCGACGCGCGTATGCTCGGCCAGCCGTGCCGGATCCATCTCGCCGGTCGCCACTTCACCGAAGATGTGGAAGTTGGGAATGCCGCGCGCCTTCGCCCGCTTGAGCATCGCCGGCACGAAGGCCTGCCAGAACTCGGGGTTCACGTGCTGCGCGGTATCGATGCGGAACCCGTCAATGCCGAACCGGTCGATCCAGCCGCCAAAGACATCGATGAATCCCTGCACCACGCGTGGATTTTCGGTCATCAGGTCATCGAGCTGGACGAAATCCCCCTTGGTCGAGCTCTCGCCCCTGAAGGTGCTGTCGCCGCGGTTGTGGTAGTAGAGCGGATCGTTGAGCCAGTCGGGTACCTTGAGGTGTTCATCGCCGGCGGGCACGTAGGGCGTGTAGGCGTAGTCGGGGCGCGTGAGCCGGGCAAAGTTCGCCGTCGTTTGCACTTCGTCCCCGGCGAAACCCTCGTTGATGGGCGCACCTTCCAGGCCGCCGCGCCTTGTGTAGGGATAGTCCGCCACCGAACGGTAGGCGCAGTCGTTCGCCGGGCACTCGCGGTAGCGGATCACATCCGCCGTGTGGTTGACGATGATGTCGAGGTAGAGCTTCATGCCGCGCGCGTGGACCGCGGCCATCAGCGCGTGCATGTCCGCTTCCGTTCCAAAGTGCGGATCGACCGCGGTGAAATCGGTGATCCAGTAACCGTGATAGCCCGCCGATTCATGGCCCGGCGCACCCTGTACGGCCCTGTTCTTGTAGATCGGGCCGAGCCAGATGGCCGTCGCGCCCAGCGCCTGGATGTAGTCGAGCCGCGAGATCAGGCCGCGCAGATCACCGCCGTGGTAGAAACCGGTGGAGCCCGGATCAAACCCGGTCTGCAGCCGATCGCCGCTCAAGCCGCCGCGATCGTTCGCCGGATCGCCGTTCTCGAAGCGATCGGGCAGCAGGAAATAGATGATCTCGTCCTCAGGCGGCCGGAGCCGAAAATTCCCGCCGCCGTCCGGGCGGCTCGCCGCCGCTGCGGGCGAGCTCGCCGGCGCGGCCGGGGCCGCCAGTGCCGCCGACGCCGACAGCGTCGCGAGCAGCAGCAGGGCGGTAGGGCGTGCACCGGAGTTCACGCCGTGAGGTTAACACCAAGGCGTGGCGACGCGAAACGCCCCGGGATGCTAGGCTTGCCGGCGGCGAATCGGGCGCGGTCGCGGGGTTGAGTTGTGGTGGATGAAGCAAAAACGCACCTGAATGTGCCGGCGGACGAGGCGACGCAGCGGCGCGTGCCGTCCCTGCCGCCGCTGACCGCCCACAATGCCGCCGCGCCCGGCATGACCATTCGGGATCGCTACGTGCTGGAGCGCCTGCTGGGACAGGGCGGGATGGGTCAGGTGTGGAAGGCACTCGATCTGGTGGCGCAGCGTGCGCAGGATCCCAACCCCCATGTGGCGATCAAGCTGATCAGCACCGATTTCGAGTCTCACCCCGAAGCCTTCATTGCCCTGCAGCGCGAGACGCGCAAGGCCCAGGCACTGGCGCATCCCAATATCGTCACGGTGCACAGCTTCGATCTGGACGGGAGTGCCGGTGCACGCGCCTTCATGTCGATGGAGTTGCTCGATGGTCAGCCCCTGGATGCGCTGATTAGTGCGCATCCGCGCGGCATGCCACGCCTGGCGGCGCTGCCCATCGTGCAGGGCATGGCGAGCGGGCTGGGCTACGCGCACCGCAAGGGCCTGGTGCATCTTGATTTCAAGCCGGGCAACGTGTTCGTCGGCGCCAATGGGCAGGCGAAGATTCTGGACTTCGGCATCGCGCGTGCCGTGCGCGGCGGGGAGGCCGCCGCCCGGAATGATGTGTTCGATGCCGGCAGCCTCGGAGCGATGACGCTCGCCTACGCCTCGCCGCAGATGCTGGCGCACGAGGACCCGCAGCCCGGTGACGACGTGTACGCCCTGGGCCTCGTCAGCTACGAGTTGCTCAGTGGCCGGCATCCCTACAATCGCCTCGCGGCGAACGAAGCGCTGCAGCAGGGCCTGAAGCCGGCGCCCATCAGCGGATTGCGCCGCCACGAATGGCGTGCCATCGAGCGCGCGCTCGATTTCGAGCCGACGCGCCGCTGGCCCGATGCGGCCGCATTCCGGCAGGCTTACTCCGGTCGCGGCCGGCTGGCAAAGTCGCTGGCGGCGGCGGTGGCGGTGATGGCCATCGTGGCTGCGGTGCTCGGGTATCGCTCCTATGTCGCCGGTCTGCCGGACATACCGTTTGCGAAGTTGCCGGCGGACGTGCAGAGCGAGATCCGCACGCATCTGCAGCAGGCCGGCGAGGCCTGGGCGCTGACGCAAAAAGGGCAGAGCGTGCTGATCAATGACGCCGTCGGTGAGTACGCCGCGGCCTGGGAATTGCAGCCCCGCAATGCCGAGGCCTCGCGCGGCCTGCGCCAGTGCGCGGACTACGTCATCGAGCGATTGAAGGCCGTGCCCGACGCCGCCGTGCGCCGTCAGCAGTTGCAGGAGCTGGCGGCGCGGAGCGAGTTCTACGCGGGATATCCGCCACTGAAGGACGCGCTGGCACAGCAATAGCGGATGTGCGTCGCAGATCCGGGCGACCCGCTTTGACTGGACATAAGATGGGCAGTAGCGTGACCGCCATGAAAGGCCGAGCCTGCATTCGTGGCACTCTGCGCGTCCCGCTACCGTGTTTGCTGCTGTGTGCGGCAGCGATGCCGGACGCCATCGCCTGGGGCGCTCATTCCTCACAGCCGCCCGCGGCCGCCCAGGCCACCCAGGGCATGGTGACACGCGGTGACCTGGAAATAGTCGAATGCCTGCTGCCGGGCCAGGTGCGTTCGCTGGGTACCTCCACTTACCTCTCGCAACGCAGGCCCGTGCGCACGACCAGCTCGGACTGCCGCATCCGCGGTGGGGAATACGTCGCCTACGACCGGGCCGATTACAAATCAGCGCTGCGCATCTGGATGCAGGCCGCCGAAGCGGGCGACGCCGAGGCGCAGAACAACGTCGGCGAAATCTACGAGCGCGGCCTGGGTGATGTTCCCAACTATGCCGCGGCGGCGATCTGGTATCAGAAGGCGGCGGATCAGCACTATTCCCGCGCGCTGTTCAACCTGGGTACCTTGTATGAAGCGGGCCTGGGGGTCGATCAGGATCAGCTGCAGGCGCTCAACCTGTACCGCCAGGCGTGGGGCCTGCCGGCCGACAGCGTGATGTTTGAGTCCGCGGCGCGCCGTGAGCAGGAAGCCCTGCGTGCTGAACTGACGCAGGCCGTGTCCGAGAAAGACCAGCAGCTGCAGCTGTTGAAGAAGCAGTTGCAGGAGTTGCAGGGCCGCCTCGAGGCCGCGGCTGCCGCGGCTGCCGCGGCAGCCCAGGCGGCGGCGGCCACTCGCCCCGCACCCGCGGCAGCGGCTCCGTCCAGTGCCGAAGTGGACACCCTGCGCAAGCTGGTGGCACAGCTGGAAGCCGAGCGTCAGGCCAGTCAGCGGCGACTCGATGCGGTGCCGCGCACGCGTGAGCCCGCGGCCGGAGCGCCCATCGTGGCGATGACGGATGCCGCGACAGCCCGGTCGGTCAATGGCCTGGACTTTGGCCGCTACTACGCGCTGATCATCGGCAATCAGAACTATTCGGAGCTGGAGAACCTGCTGACGCCGCGCAGCGATGCCGAGGGCGTGGCCAAAGTGCTGAAGGACAAGTACGGATTTACCGTGCAGATGATCGAGGACGCCACCGATGTGACGATGCTGCGGGCGCTCAACGACCTGAACGGCATTCTAAGACCCAACGACAATCTGCTCATCTATTACGCCGGTCACGGGACGCGGCTGATGGCGGATAAGCGGGAGAGCGGTTATTGGCTGCCGGTCAATGCGGAACGCCCGCCCAAGGATACCTACTGGGTGCCAAACGAACAGATTACGGCACACATCGGCCGGATGACCGCGCGGCGCGTGCTGGTGGTGGCCGACTCCTGCTACGCCGGCCTGCTGTCGGCGGATCCGAGTTTCATTTTTCTGGAACAGCCCACGCAGGTCAGCAGCGACTACATCAAATTCAAACTGCCCAAGCGTGCGCGCCTGCTGATCGACTCGGGTGGCGACGAGCCGGTGCTGGACAGCGGTGGCCAGGGCAATTCGGTATTCGCCAGTGCCTTCCTGGCCGTGCTGGAGCAGAACGAGGGCGTCCTGAGTGCACCGGCCCTGTTCGCCGGCGTGCAGGGGCGCGTCAAAGTCGCGGCGGCGCGCCTGAAATTTGCCCAACAGCCGGAACTGAAATCCATCAAGGGCGCCGGCCATGAAGTGGGCGATTTCTTCTTTGTGCCCTTGGCGCGTTCGCGCCTGTAGGCAGGCCCGCTCGCAACCCGCACCCGCATGAGGCACGTCATGATCGCAGGGAAATCGCTTCGCGTCGTCGCAGCTCTGGCGTTCCTGGGTCTGATGGCCCCGGAATTGCTGCGAGCCCAGGTCAAGGGTCCGCCGCGGGGCGCAACCCTGGCTGCCGCCTGGTCGCAGGCGATGGTCGGTGTGGTCAATTCCACCCTGTGCACCACCTTTCTCCAGCAGGGCGGAGGCGCCACGCCCGCCCAGGGCGCCGCCTGCCTGACCGCAGCCGGATTCGCCGGCACGGCCAACGCCGTTGCCATCCGCAGTGCCGCGCCGGAGGAACTGTCGGCGGCAAACGTCTTGCTGAAGGAGCTGGCGCACCGGCAGCTGGACCAGCTCAATCAGCGCCTGGAGCGCTGGCGTGGGGCCGATCGCTCCGGCCATGCCGCCGCGCTGCCCTGGCTGGCCAGCCTGAATCCGCAGGAAAGCGCGGACCAGTCAGGCGGACTGTCCCAGGACTTCGGTCGCTGGGGCGCCTTCGCCAATCTGGCGGGTGATTTTGGCAGCCGCAGTGCCACGGACCTGACGGACAGCTTTGACCTGAGGGGCTTCAATCTCACGGCCGGCGCTGACTATCGCCTGAGCCGGGGCTGGGTGATCGGCGGCGTCGCCGGCTACTCGGATGAACGCGCCGTGTTCGATGCGGCGCCCGGTACCGGCGGGCGGCTGGAGCACCGAGGGTTCAGCCTGCTGGCCTACGGCCAGTATGAAGCCCAGTCGGCCTACGTGACCGGTTCGCTGGGCTGGCAGCAGCTGGATCAGCGGCTCGAACGCACCGGTACCTACGTCGATCCGGCCCACCTCGATGCCGGGGGCAACAACCTGAGCGCCAAGATTGCCGCGAAGGGGTCGACCAGCATCGGAGCGCTGTTTGCGACCCTGCAAAGCGGCTATACCTGGAACGCGGGGCCCAGCAGCGTGAACCCTTATCTGCAGCTCCAATACCGGCGCAGCAAGCTCGATCCCTTCACCGAATCGGGTGGAGCAGGCGTGGTCAGCGATGGCACCAACAGCTATCCATTCGAGATCGACATGAGCTATGCGGGCGCGGACGTTACGAGCCTGGATGGCACGATCGGCCTGAAATGGCAGCGTGTCGTCAACGGAGCGATCGGCGTCTACGTCCCATATCTGAATGCCGAGTACACGCATCAGTTCAATGACACGCCCTACACGGTATCCGGCATGCTGGCGCCGCTGTCAGGCATCGTGCCGGATTTCACGCTGCCCGCCGATGCGCTGTCCGGCAGGTATTACAGCGTCATCGCGGGCTGCAACTACGTCGCGCGCGGTGGACTGCAGGCGTATGTGCAGATACGGTCGTCCTTCAAGCAGACCAATCTCAAGGATCGTTCGCTTACCGCCGGATTGCGCCGCGAACTATAATCCGCGCCGGCTGTAGTGCAAGGGGGGGTGGTGCAGCAGCTACATCTGGTGATTGTGGGCGCAGGGCCCGCCGGTCTCAGCGCTGCCGCGCGTGCAGCCGGGATCGACAGGCGAGACGGCCGCACCGTGCCCAGCTACGTATTGCTGGAATCTTCAGCGGCCGTGGCCAAGACCATCCAGCGCTACCAGAAAGGCAAGCACGTGATGGCGGAGCCCGGATTTCTGGAGCTGCGCAGCGACCTGGGCTTTGAGGCGGGCAGCCGCGAGCAGGTCCTCGGCGAGTGGGCTCAGGGCGTCGGCAAACTGGCCATCAGCGCGCGCTTTTCCGCCGACGTGAAGTCGATCTGCGGGCAGCAGGGGAGTTTCGAGCTGGCGCTCGCCGATGGCAGCCGGCTCGGCGCCGCGAACGTATTGATCGCCATCGGGCTGGACGGCAATCCACGCCCGATAGGCGCGCCCGGCGAAGACGGCACGACCGTGCAGTATCAGCTCGACGATCCGCGCGAATACCGGCAGGAAACAATACTGGTCGTCGGTGCCGGTGACGCCGCCATCGAGAACGCCCTGGCGCTGAGCGAGCAGAACGAGGTCATCCTGGTCAATCGCGGCAAGGAATTCACCCGCGCCAAACAGGGCAATCTCAACGCGGTTGTGGCGGCCCTCGCCAGCCGCGACGTGCGTTTGAGCTGCCGCTACGAAACGCGCGTCACCTCGATCGTACGCGGCGTGCCCGGCGAACCCCTGGCCGTTGCGCTGGAAACACCGACCGGCGCCGAGCCGGTGAGGTGTCATCGCATCATCGCGCGCCTGGGTACCGATCCACCGCGCCGCTTCATCGAATCTCTGGGCGTGCAGTTCCCGAGTGCCCAGCCGCAGGCGATTCCGGCCTTGACCCGGCATTGCGAGACCAACGTGCCCGGCATCTACATTGTCGGTTCCCTGGCCGGCTACCCGCTCATCAAGCAGGCCATGAACCAGGGCTACGATGTGGTCGAGCACATCTACGGCAACGATATCCGCCCGGCCGATTATCCGCTGCTCGAGGCCCAGTTCAGCGGCCTGCCCTTTGAGCGTGAGTGCGAGGAACTGCTGGAGCGATTCAAATCGGTGGTGCCCATGTTTCGTGAGCTGAACGCGCTGGCGTTTCGCGAGCTCATGATCGAAAGCGACGTCATCGCGGCCTATCCGGACGGACCCGAATATCGCGAGGCCGGCGCCCGCGTAGAGCGGCTGCTGCACGCCATCGGGGGCAGAGCGCGTCATCCGCGCGTGACGCGCGTGATTCATGAAGGAGACCCACTCTATGAGGCGGGCGAATACGGCACGTCGTTCCTGACGATCGTCAATGGCGAGGTGACGCTGCAGACTTCCGGGCCGCCCGTGGTGACCACGCCCCTGGCCCGCGGCGATTTCTGCGGTGAGATGAGCCTGCTCTCCGGCCGGCCACGGGGCGAGCGTGCCGTGGCCGGCGCCGCCTGCATCGTGATCGAAACACCACGCCGCACGATGCTGAAGCTGATGAGCTCCAACGAAGAGGTCCGTCGCGGCATCGACTGGATCTTCGTGGTACGCGAGCTGCAGCGGCATTTTGCGCCGCGCGCCACGACGCGCGATCTGCGCGAGGTCGCCACGCGGGTGCTGGTGCGCAAGTTCCGCGCCGGGGAGACCGTGTACAGTGAAGGCGCTGCCGGCGACAGCCTGTTTCTGGTGCGCTCCGGCAGTATCACCCTGCGCCGCAGGCGCCAATCGCAGGACCTGCTGGTGGCGCAGATTGCCGCCGGGCAGCGCTTTGGTGAAATGGCGCTCATGGGGGATCCGCTGCGCCGCGAATCGGCCACCGCGACGGTCGCCTGCGACCTGATCGAAGTACGACGACCCGAATTTCTGGCGCTCATGCAGCGCGCCGACGCCAGCATCGAACCCCTGCAGAAGCTCGTGAGCGACCGCGTCGTCGGCAACGCCGGCATGGAAGTCCGGCCGGAGGCCGGTGCGGCGATCAATTTTCTGATGGCGCAGGGCCTGGGCGAGTCCACCAACGCGCTGGTGATCCACGAGGCGCTTTGCGTGGGTTGTGACAGCTGCGAAAAGGCCTGCGCGGAGACGCACGGCGGAATTTCCCGGCTGGACCGCAAGGCCGGCGCCTCGTTTGCCCAGCTGCACGTGCCGCACTCCTGTCGGCACTGTGACCAGCCGCATTGCATGAAGGACTGTCCGCCCAACGCCATCAAGCGTTCGGCCAGTGGCGAGGTCTATATCGATGAGACCTGCATCGGATGCGGCAATTGTCAGAGCAATTGTCCCTACCACGCCATTCGCATGGCCTACGACGCCCCCGACAAACCAGGATTGCTGAGTTGGCTGATCTTTGACAGCGGCGACGGGCCCGGTGAGGCGGTGGATTATCAGCCCACCGCGACGGCGAAGGCCAAGGGAAAAAAGGCGGTCAAGTGCGATGCCTGCCGGGGACTGGATGGGGGCCCGGCCTGCGTGCGCGCCTGCCCAACGGGTGCGGCCCTGCGCATCGGGCCCTCAGAGCTGGCAGATCTGGTCCAGGAGCCGCGGCGATGATGCACGAGAGCCTGCTGCGATTCCGCGGCGCGCGCTACTTCTGGTGGGCGCTCGCGTTGACCTCGGCGGCCCTGATTATCTATGCCACGCCGGTGGGGTGGCGGCCGCGCGGCGGGGGCACCTGGCAGGGCTACACCCTGGGCAGCGTGGGCGCGGCATTGGTGGTCTGGCTGACGCTGCTGGGCATACGCAAGCGTCGCTATGCCTCCACCCTGGGTAGCGTGCAGGGCTGGACTTCCGCGCACGTCATGCTCGGCTTGTCCCTGGCCGTCATCGTAACCCTGCACACCGGCTTCCAGTTCGGCTGGAACGTCCACACGCTGGCCTATGTGTTCATGATGCTGGTGATTGCGAGCGGTGTACTCGGACTGGTGCTCTACATGTCTGCACCGCGCCAGCTGTCCGAGAACGCGGCCGGCCAGTCACGCCAGGAGATGTTTGCCGAGCTGCTGTTGATCGATGGCACGGCGCGCGACGTGGCGCGCCGCTGTGACCCGTCCGTCGCACTGGCCGTGACGAGCAGCATCGAGCGCACCGCCCTTGGCGGCGGGGCCCTGAGCCAGCTTCTCGGCCCCGACCGGTCGTTGTTCCAGCCCGCGGGCGCGGCCGTGGCCGGGCTGGCGGGCAATCAGGACAACCAGGCCGTCATTGACTTCGTGGCCGCGCGCGTCCCTCGTGCGGCCAAACGCGTTGAGGCGGAGAGCCTGCAGGAACTGGTGGCGCTGCAGTGCCGACGCCAGGCCCTCCTGCGCCGCATTCGCCGCGATATACGCCTGCAGGCCTGGCTCAAGATCTGGCTCTATCTGCACATACCGATGACCGTCGGGCTGCTGGCCGCCCTGAGCGTGCATGTGCTGGCCACGTTCATGTACTGGTAGCCCATGGAAGTCTTGCTGCGACAACTGCGCCCGCTCCCCGATGGCCAGCTCGAGTACCAGGACACCGAGCTGGCGGCCGAAGAAGTGCTGATCGGCAGTGCCCCGCAGTGCCAGATTCAGTGGGTCGGCGAGGGCATTGCCCCGCGCCATGCCAGCCTGCGTTACAGCGCCAGCGGTGCAGTCCTGAAGTGCCGTCGCGGCTATCGTATCCATGTCAATGGCCGGCCCTCCGCAGGAGGCGTGTTGGGGGTAGGCGACGAGCTGCATCTCGGCCCGCACCGCTTGCGATTGATAACACCGCCGGGCGGTTTCCAGCTGGCGCTTGAAATTGAAACCCGCAGCGCGGCTGCCAGCCTTTACTACGAAGGTGCGTTCCGCACCAGTCTCAGGCAAACCTGGCTGCCGATGCGCAGCGCCTCGTGGGCACTGCTGGCGCTGACGCTGTTGTTGACGCTGGCCATGCCGCTGTACAGCGTGCGGTTGCAGCATACAGCTCAGCCGGTTCCGGCCGCGATCGTCACGGACCGGATCTGGAGCGCTGGGCCGCTGCTGGCGCCGCACCAGCTCACGACGGCGGCCACCTGCATGAGCTGTCATCAGTCGCTGTTCGTGCACGTGGAGGACCGGGCCTGCCGGCACTGCCACAAGGGCACCGTGGATCATGTCAGCGAGCCCAGACTTGCCGAGCGTGGGGCGGGCGACAAGCCCCGCTGCGCCAACTGTCACCTGGAACACGGTGGAAGCACCGGGCACCTGTTGCTCGCGACGAGCAAGCTGTGTACCGGTTGTCACGGAACCCTCGCCGCAAGTACTGTCAGCCGGAACTTCCCGGTTATTACCGGCTTCGCGGCCGGTGCGCATCCGGATTGGCGGCCCGCGGCGGCTGCGACGGGCCTGAAGTTTTCTCACGCGCAGCATCTCGATGCGGAGCGGGTACGCACTCCGGCCGACAGGCGCGCCCTGGTATGCGCCGACTGCCATCAGCTGGCAGCGGACGGGGCGCACTTCGTGCCCATCACCATGGAGCGGAGCTGCCGGTCCTGTCACGAGCTGACCTTCGATGATGGACGGAGCCAGCGACAGTTGCCGCACGGAAACGTTGGCGACGCGATTGCGCTCATCCAGGACTATTTCGCGCGGCGCGCCGTTGATCCGGCGGCTGCGGAGCCATGGCCCGCGCGGCGGCGCACGCCGGATCGGGCTGCCCGGCAGCGCTGCGAAGCCTCTGCATTCGAGTGCGCCACGCGTGCCGCCGCCCGGGAAATCGTCCTGCAGTTCGAGCAGCAGGGCTGCGTCGTCTGCCACGGTGTGACCAGCAACGGCGCGCCCGATCCGCTCCAGCGCTATGCCATCAGGCCGGTCAGCCTGGGCGCGGATCTCCTGCCGGCGGCGCGCTTCAGGCACGCCCAGCACCTGATCATGGCGGGAAGAACCGGCGATGCGGCCTGCCTCGGTTGTCACGACGCCCGGCAGTCGAGCAGCGCGGCGCCCTCGATGGTGCCTCGACTGGGCAACTGCCTCGGCTGTCACGACACATCGACGCGGCCGGCCCGGGTGCCGCTGCAATGCATGAGCTGTCACGCCTACCATCCGGACAGCGTTCGGGTCGTGGCCCGGTGAGCGCGAGGCGGCCGCTCGCGGGCCACGGCGCGTGCACTGCATTGCAGTGCCTGGCCGCCTCCTTTGTTCTGCTGCTGAACGCCTGCTCGGGCGGCGGCCCGGCATTGTCCAGCGCGGGTACCGGTGGCGATGCGGCCTGCGACGGCGGCTGCACTACAGCCGCTTCCCTGCTCAGCGTTGGCGATGTGCAGCGAATCATTGCCCAGGGCGTCGCGGAGGCGCATGCCCGGGGCGCCAGTGCCACGATCGCGGTCAGCGATCGCGTCGGCAATGTGCTGGCCGTGTTTCGCATGGGCGCCGCAGCCAGCCGCGTGGTGCAGATTTCCTCCGCTGCCGGCGCCGCAGCCATCAGCGGCGGACTGGAGGGCATACGCCTGCCGGTGCCGGCCACGCCACTGGCTGCACTGAATCTGGACCACCAGGCGGCCATCACCAAGGCGGTGACGGCGGCCTATCTCTCAACGGAAGGCAACGCGTTTTCCACCCGTACGGCCAGCCAGATCGTGCAGCAGCATTTCAATCCCGGTGACCTGGGCCGCCCCAGTGGTCCGCTGTTCGGCGTGCAGTTCAGCCAGCTGGCCTGCTCGGACATCGTGCGCGCCTCCGCTGGAACGGGTACCGCGGCCGGACCGCAACGCTCGCCGCTGGGTCTGGCCGCCGATCCTGGCGGCTTTCCTCTCTACAGAGCCGGCGCCGTGGTGGGCGGCGTCGGGGTGATGGCGGACGGGGGCTACGGCCTCGATGCGGACATCAGCGATACCGATCGGGATCTGGACGAGTCCATCGGGATGGCCGCAAGCTACGGCTACGCCGCTCCCGACATTCGCCGTGCCGATCTGATCACGGTCGACGGCAAGACCCTGAGATTCACCGATGTGGAGATGGCGCAGCTGGCGGCCGATCCGGCCCGTGCCGCGGCCTTCGCCACCCTCACGCCAGCGGACGGCGCGCTGATCGCGGTGCCCGGGTACACCGATGGCGTCGTGCGCGCGGGCCTGGCTTTCGGACTACCCGCGTCCGGCATCCGGGCCGAAAGCGCCGGGGACTTTTCCGGGCTGGACGCATTCGTGCTCGTCGATGCGGCCAATGCACCGCGCTTCGCGCCCCAGGCCGGAACAGACGGCAGCAACGCGCTCACCCGGGCTGAGGTCGTGCAGCTGTTGCGTTCCGCGCTGACCGTGGCCAACCGGGCGCGCGCGCAGATACGCCGGCCACTCGGCACCCACGCGCGCGTCAGCATATCGGTCGTGGATACGAACGGTGTCGTGCTGGGTCTGGTGCGCAGCCGCGACGCACCGGTGTTCGGGACCGATGTCTCGGTGCAGAAAGCGCGCACCGCGGCCCTGTTGTCCTCGGGTGCGGCGGCGGCGTTCATGACGTCGCTGCCCGATCGGCGCTACATCACCACGACCAGCCTGGGTCTGGGATCGAGCGCTGCGCCGCTGGCGGCCTATGTGGGGGCGGTGCGGACCTTCAATGCCGACCCGATGGCTCTCGGTGACGGGCGGGTCGCCTACAGCAGCCGCGCGGTGGGCGACCTGTCGCGCCCGACCTTTCCCGATGGCATCGATGGTACGGCGAGCGGACCCTTGAGCAAGAGCGCCGGGCAGTGGAGCGTATTCTCGGTGGGCTGGCCGCTTGATGTCAGTATCAATGCCCTGTTGCAGCACGTCCTGTACGTGGCCGGCGCAGTGGCCGGCGATGTCGGGCCCGGCTGTGCCGGTGTCGATCTCAGTGCGACGCTGGTGGCGACGCCGACCACCAGCAGCTTGCAGCTGGCCAATGGGGCGCAGGTGTTCGCCGGCGGCGTACCGGTGTACCGTGGCGCCACCCTCGTCGGCGCCATCGGCGCATCGGGCGACGGGGTAGACCAGGACGACATGGTCGCCTTCCTGGGTCTGAGTCAGGCCGGCGGCCTGCTTGGGGGCGCCATCGGCAACGCACCGGCTGCGCGCCGCGCCGACACCCTGACGCCGCAAGGCGTGCGACTGCGCTACGTCCAATGTCCGCAGGCGCCGTTAATCGACAGCGCCGCAGAGGGTGTCTGCGATGGCCTCTAGCCGCCGCCGGTCATGCGCACCGCGACCGGCCTGGCAGGGGCAGGGGATGAAGTGCATCGCGCTGGCGGCCGCACTGATGCCGACCTGCCTGGTCGCCGCCGGGACCTGCTATCGCGACGAAGCGGGCCGTATCGTGGAGCGTCGCCAGCCCGGCTACGCCGAAGTTCCGTGTCCAGAGCCGCCCAATGTCATTCCCGACCCCGCCGCGGCACGCGACGCCGGCAATCCTGGCGTTGCCGATGAGTCACGCAACGTGGACCGTGGGCCGGCACCCACGCCCTCTGCGGCGGCAAGTCCCGTCGGCGCGGACCTGCAACCCTCGATCGCGGTTCCGGATCGCTGGCGGATCGTCGACATGCTGGGGCGCAAGTCCAGCGTACTGGATCCGTATCAGCGCAATCGCCTCAAGGGCGACGCGCCGCTCAGAAACGGCTGGTTCTTCAGTCTCGGGGTCGTGTCCGACACGGTGTTCGAAGAGCGCAATGTCGCGACCCCGGTTGGTGGATCCGCCACCGGCGCCGCCGGCAGCAACGACGTGTTTGGGCGCCCCAACCAGAGTGCCCTGTTCCAGACCGTGGCAGTCGAGCTGGTGTACTACCGCGGTGATACGGTGTTCAGGCCGCCCGATTACGAATTCCGGTTGACGCCCGTCATCGGTTTCAGCCGTGTAGCGGTGCGCGAACTGGGAGCGCTCAACGTGGATCCGCGTCAGGGCAGCCTGCGCGATGACCACCAGCTCGGCGTGCAGGCGGCTTTTGTCGACCGGCATCTGCGCAATGTATCGGAACGATTCGATTTCGACAGCCTGCGCGTCGGCATACAGCCCTTCAGCAGCGACTTCCGCGGCTTCCTGTTTCAGGACGATCAGCTCGGCCTGCGCCTGTATGGCAATCGCGCCAACAACCGCTACCAGTACAATCTCGCGTGGTTCAGGCGGCTGGAGAAGGACACCAATAGCGGCCTGAACGATCTTGCCGCGAAGCTGCGCGCCGACGATGTACTGATCGCCAATCTCTATCGCCAGGATTTTCCGGTGCCAGGATTCACCTCCCAGCTCACCGCAGCCTACAACCGCAATCGGGAAGGCGGCGCCACGCACTACGACAGCAATGGCTTTGTCGAGCGGCCGGCATCGCTGGGCCGGCAGGTGCCGCGCGATTACGACGTGGTGTACCTGGGGCTGAACGGTGACGGGCATTTTGGACGTACCAATGTGACCGGGTCTGCCTATGTCGCGGTTGGGCGCGAGTCGCCCGGCGTATTCGTGGCGCGCCATACCGATATCCGGGCCGGCTTTGCCGCCCTGGAGCTGTCACGCGACTACGACTGGATACGTCCGCGCCTTTCATTTCTCTATGCGACGGGAGACCACGATCCCTATGACACCCGCGCCACGGGTTTCGATGCGATATTCGAGAACCCACAGTTCGCCGGCGCGGACAGCAGCTACTGGATCGGACAATCGGTGCCGCTGGTTGGCGGCGGTGGTGTCAGCCTGTCCGGCCGTAACGGAGTCCTGAACAGTCTGCGCTCCTCGAAAGAAGAGGGGCAGTCGAACTTTACTAACCCCGGTACGGTGCTCGTGGGTGCCGGCATGGACCTCGATGTGCTGCCGGAACTGCGGCTCTCGTTCAACCTGAATTACCTGGGCTTCGCCGACACGGCCGTGCTGGCCGCGGTGCGCCAGCAGGCTCCACCGCCCTCATCGATCGGCGAAGATGTCTCGGCGGCGGTGACCTGGCGGCCACTGCTCACACAGAATGTCGTGCTGCGCGCGTCCTACGCGGAGCTGATTGCCCGCGGCGGGTATGCACAACTGTTTCCGGACGCGAATCCCGTCTATCTGATGTTGAACGCGCTGCTCACGTACTGATGATGATTGCAACTCGCATCGCTGTTGGATTGGTGGCCGCCGCGGCTGCGCTCGGCGGCTTGCGGCCGGCACATGCGGCAGGGCTCACCGCGCCGACTGCGCCCGCGGCGCAGACGGCCGCCGAGGCCGCGAACAAGAGCAGCGGTTGCAAGTCCTGCCACACCGCCAGCGACGCGCCCAGCATGCACGCCAGTGCTGCCGTCGTGCTGGGCTGCAGCGACTGTCATGGCGGCGACCCGACGGTGCAGGCGGATGGCAGCGAAGCGCGGGAATCGGGTGCATACCGGGAGCTCATGCGGCGGGCGCACGTGCCGCCGCGCTTTCCGGAGGAGTGGCACTCTCCCTCGAGCGCGAACCCGCAGCGCAGCTACACGCAGCTCAATCGCGAGCGCCCCGAGTTCGTGCGATTCGTCAATCCGTCCGACTATCGCGTCGTGAGCGAAGCCTGCGGGGCCTGTCACCAGGCGATCATCGAGGCGTCCATGCACAGCCTGCACGCGACCGGTGCCATGCTGCTGGGCGGCGCCGCCTACAACAACGGCATTCTGGACTCCAAGAATTACCTGCTCGGAGAGTCCTACGACAGAAATGGCGTGGGTGTCTCGGTTTTCGGGCCCCGGACCAGCGATGCCGCGGCGGCATTGGCCGCCGGCATCCTGCCGCGGCTCTTCCCGCTGCCGGCCTTTGAGACCGTGGCGCCCGGCGACAATTTCCGCGTGTTCGAGCGCGGTGGCCGCAATATCGGTGCGCTGTTTCCGGAGACCGGGCTGCCGGATGCGCTCGGCTCGCCACAGAGACTCGAGGAGCCCGGACGCCCCGATCTGCACCAGTCCAACCGCGGGCCGGGCACGGGCCTGCGCATTTCGGTGCCGGTGCTCAATATCACCAAGACGCGCCTGAACGATCCGCTGCTGTGGTTCATCGGCACCAACGACCAGCCCGGCGATTATCGGCAGTCGGGCTGTGCCTCCTGCCATGTCGTGTACGCCAATGATCGCGATGCACGGCACTCCAGCATCTACGCGGCCTTCGGCCGCGACGGCAGGTCGCAGACCGTGGATCCGGTGATCAGCAGAAATGAGCCGGGGCACCCGCTGCTGCACGCCTTCACGCGTTCCGTGCCGACCTCGCAATGCATGGTGTGCCACATGCATCAGCCCAATATGTTCATGAACAGCATGCTCGGCTACACGATGTGGGACTATGAATCCGATGCCCCAAGCATGTGGCCCGCCAGGCAGCAGTATCCCAGCGACGCGCAAACCCGCTCGATCCTGGATCGAAACCCCGAAGGCGCCGCGCCACGCGGCAAATGGGCGGATGTCGACTTCCTGCGCGACGTGAGTTCACTCAACGCCACGCTCCACGATACGCAGTTCGCCGACTACCATGGCCACGGCTGGAATTTTCGCGCGGTCTACAAGCGCGACCGCAAGGGTCGGCTGCTGGACGCCAAGGGTACGATCGTGAGCAACGATGATCCGGGGAAATTCTCCAAGGCCGTACACCTGTCCTCCTCGCACGTGGATGCCGGCATGCAGTGTGTGGACTGCCATTTCTCGCAGGATGTACACGGGAATGGTTATATCTACGGGGAAGTTGCCGCCGCCGTCGAGATCGGCTGCAAGGACTGTCACGGCACCGTAAGCCGCTATCCCAGCCTGCTCACCTCCGGGCCCGCGGCGCTGCGGGGCGGAACCGACCTCGCGGTGCTGCGCACTCCAGACGGGCGTCGCCGCTTCGAGTGGATTGGCGGGAAACTGATGCAGCGATCGATGGTGGATCCAGCACTTGAGTGGCGGGTCAGCCTGGTCAAGGACTCCGTCACGCCCGGGAACGCAGCGTACAATCCGCGTGCGGCCCGCGCCAAGCTGATGGGCCGGGCCACGACGACGCTGCAGTGGGGCACCCAGGTGAGCGGCGATGCGCTGGCCCATCGCGACGAGGACATGGAGTGCTACTCCTGCCACACGTCGTGGACCACGAGCTGCTCGGGCTGCCACCTGCCATCCGAGTCCAACTGGAAGACCGAGCGGCACCACTACGAGGGCGGAGAGACCCGCAATTACGCGACCTACAATCCGCAGGTGGCGCGCGACGACATGTTCATGCTGGGTCGGCGCGAAACCGCAGCGGGGGGCAGGATCGCGCCCTACCGGTCCAGTTCTGCGCTGGTGTTGTCTTCGACGAACGCCAATCGAGAGCACATTTATGTGCAGCAGGCGCCGATCGCGGCCAGCGGCTTCAGCTCTCAGGCCTTCAATCCGCACTATCCCCATACCGAGCGCAAGACCGAGACCAAGACCTGTGTTGATTGCCACCTCTCGAGGGACAACGACAACAACGCGATCATGGCGCAGCTGCTGATGCAGGGCACCAACTTCGTCAACTTCGTCGGCTACAACGCCTATGTGGGGGGCGCCGGGGCGGTTAGCGCGGTCACGGTAACCGAGTGGGAGGAGCCGCAGGCGGTGATTGGCAGCTACCTGCATCGCTACGCCTATCCGGACGGGTATGCACGGCACCAGCGCCTGGGCGGCGTGCTGCAGCGGGCCGAGTCCCACACGTCCGGCGAGGTCCGCTGCCTGCAATTGCGCGGCGAGTATCTGTATGCCGCCGAAGGGGTGCGCGGCATGCGCGTGTACGACGTGGCCAGCATCGCCAACAAGGGCGTGTCGCAGAAGATCATCAGCGCGCCGGCCAGCCCGCTGGGCCAGCGCACCGCCATAGCCAGCAGGAACGCGACCTGCGTTGCGCTGCCGACCAACCAGCCCATCGATCCGCCGCGCAACACGGGCGAGAAGATGCGGGTCGACAATCAGGAGCTGCCTTTTCATCCGCTCTATAACTACGCTTATGTTGTCGACGCCGTGGAGGGACTGATCGTTACCGACGTGCGCACGCTCGCGGACCGGGAGCCGCGCAACAACTTTCTCGGGCGCGCCCTGACCTGGAACCCCGATGGGACATTGAGCGGTGCCCGATACCTGACCATTGCCGGCAGCAATATTTACATCTCGACCCCGCTCGAGGTCGTGGTGGTGAGCATCGACCAGCCGCTGCAGCCGAAGATATTGGCGCGCATTCCGATGGACGACCCGCGTTCTACTGCACTGCAGTTCCGGTATCTGTTCGTCACCACTGCGCGTGGTCTCGAAGTCGTGGATGTCACTCAGCCGGCGGCGCCGCATCGCATCGACAACAATCTGGTTGCCATGCGTGATGCGCAGCGCGTGAGCGTCTCGCGCACCTACGCCTATGTGGCGGCCGGCAGCGAGGGTCTTGTGATCGTGGACGTCGAGAAGCCGGAGCGGATCCGGGAGTACCAGCGCTTCACTGCCGGGGGCGAGCTGCGCGACGTCCGCGATGTGGTGGTCGGTGCGACCAACGCGTCGCTGTTTGCCTACCTGGCCGATGGCCGTGGTGGCCTCAAGGTGTTGCAGCTGATGTCGCCGGAGACGCAGCCCAATTTCTATGGTTTCAGCCCCGAACCGAAGCCGCAACTGATCGCCCGGTACCCGACCTCCAAGGCAGCGCTCAGCCTGTCCCGTGGACTGGAGCGCGATCGGGCGGTGGACGAGACCGGCGGGCAGATCGCCGTATTCGGGCGACGCGGTGCCAGGGCACTGAGCACTGAGGAGACGCGGCGGCTCTATCTGAATGCGCAGGGACAACCGTGGTATGTCGATGACAATGCCGACAGGACCCCGGAGCAGTCCGGCGGAGGTGGCCGATGAGCGCCGCTATGCGATTCGTGCGGCTGGCGCTCGCCGCAATCGGGGCTGTGGCGATAGGCGATTCGGCCGCTGCGGCCGGGAGCGTGCCTGCCGACGCTCTGCCGCGGCACCTGGGCGTGGCCAGTTGTGCCGCGAGCGCCTGTCACGGCAAGATAGCTCCGCAGACCAACGTCAATGTCGCTCTCAATGAATATCGTACCTGGCTGCTCAGCGATCGTCATTCGCAGGCGTTTCGCGTACTGCAGTCCGCGAAGTCAGGCGCAATCGCCGGCAAGCTCGGGATCACCGAGGCCAGTGCGGCCAAGGTCTGCCTCGACTGCCACGCCGACAACGTGCCCACAGAGCTGCGTGGCGCGAAGTTTTTGCTGAGCGATGGCGTTGGCTGCGAGTCCTGCCACGGTGGTGCGCAGGAGTGGATCGGCACCCACAGCAAGCACGGTGCGCTGCATGCGGAGAATGGGGCGCGTGGCATGGTGCCCCTGGAGCGTGCGCCGGTACGCGCCGATGTCTGTCTTGCCTGCCACGCGGGTGACGGCGAGCGCTTTGTCACGCACACGCTGATCGCTGCGGGGCACCCACGCCTGCGCTTCGAGCTGGAGAACTACACCGCCAACATGCCGCCGCACCACTGGGTGGATGCCGACTATCGCCAGCGCAAGCGCGCCCCCGATGGCATCAATCTGTGGCTGGTCGGCCAGTTGAGAAACGCCCGCACCCACGTGCAACTCCTGCAGAGCGAGTGGATGGTGGCAGGCCGCATGCAGCCGGAACTCGCATTCTACGAGTGCTATGCCTGTCACCGGCCGGTCGATGAGCCGCGCTGGACTCGAAAACGCGCCGGCGCTGAAGTGCAGCCCGGAAGTTTACGCCTGCAGCATCAGTCGCTGGCCGTGTTGGCGGTTGTTACCGGTGTAATCGAAGCGCAGGCGCTGCCCGAGTTGCAGGAGGCGATAGCCGAGTATGCGCGGAGTGGTTCGCGCGACGTGGGCGCTGCAAAGCAGGCGGCCGCGCGCCTGGGCAACTGGTTGGACGGACGCTCCTCCTGGGAGACGCGTCATTTCGGGGCCACGGAGGCCCGGGAGGTCCGGCAATTGCTGGTGAGATTTGCGGCCGATGACCAGGCCAGTGACTACACCGTGGCGGAGCAGGTGGTGCTCAGCATTGAGAGCCTCAGCGCGACGCTGGGTGATGGCCAGCCGCTCGGCAGCGCCCTCGACGCCCTGTATGCGGAAGTGCGAACGCCAACAGCCTTCGAGCCGACCCGCTTTGCGCGCACGGCCGGCAGCGTGGAGGGGCGGTTCTGAACGCGGTATTTTCAGCGCTGACACACGCCGGGCGACGGGACGGGAGCAATCAGGACGCCATCGGCTGGAACGAGCAGCAGGGACTCTGGTTCGTGGCCGACGGCATGGGGGGGCATGAGCGCGGCCAGGTGGCCAGCGCACTGGTCAAGGAGACCCTGCTGGCATCGGCCGCAGGCGCGGACCTGACGGAGCGTGTTCTGGAGGCGCATCGGGCGGTGATGCGTGCCGGAAGCGGCAGTGGCGAGTCATCGAACATGGGCTCCACCGTGGTGTGCGCCCGGCTCAGCGATCGAGCGTGTGAAATTGTGTGGGTGGGCGACAGCCGCGGCTACCTGTGGCGGCGCGGCCGCCTGTCGCGCCTGACGCGCGATCACAGCTACGTGGAGAGTCTGCGGCAGGGCGATCGAATCAGTGAAGAGCAGGCGCGTTTGCATCCAGAAGCCAATGTGTTGACCCAGACACTGGGAATGGGTAACACCATACCCTCGCGCGTCGTACTCGAGCTGCAGGCGCACGATTGGATAATCCTCTGCAGCGACGGCCTGACATCGGAGCTCAACGATGCGGCGATCGCCGAGCTGCTGACGAAGAGTCCGACGCCGCAGGCGGCGAGTGAGCGTTTGCTTGATGCGGCGCTCGCCCATGGCGGGCGTGACAACGTCAGCATCATCGTCGTGCCGAGCCGGGTCTCGTGCACGGCCGCGTTGGCCAGCGGCTGGCGACGACTGGAGCGATCGGCTCTGGTGTGGCTGGCGGCCCTCGCCGGTGCAGCGCTTGCAGTGCTGGTAGTATATCTCGCCAAGCACTTCGGCATGCTCAGCTGATTCCGTTGTGACCAACCAATGACCGACAATCCACGCATTCTGAAGAAAAACGCCGGCGGTACCGTGACGCTGATTGGCGGCGGGCTCACCGTCGGTCGCAGCGAGGAATGCGGCTTGAGATTGACGGAAGGGAGCCCGTCGCGGCAACACGCGAGACTGATCGTTGAAGGCGATCAGCTGTGGGTCGAGGATTTGGGCTCCACCAACGGAAGCTTCGTCAATGGCGTGCGCATCGCGGCACGTACGCTGCTCAAGAATGGTGATGCGCTGCGTTTCGATATTGAGGAGTACACCTACAACACGGGCGCTGCGGATGTCGACAAGACTGTATTGCGTCAGCCCGCGCCGCCGCCGCCGCGGGCCGCGGCCCCTGCGGCGCCCGCCCAACAGCTGCCTCCTGGCTGGACGGAAGGAGAAGGACAGGCGGCGGGCGCCAACAAGACGGTGTTCCAGTCGCCGCAGGAATTGGCAGAAAAGCGGCGCGGTGCGGCGGCCGTGGCTCCTGCGTTGGCGCCAGCATCGACAGACGTGCCCGTGTTATTGGTCGTCTCGGGGGTCACTACCGCCACTCGCCTGGAACTCCGGGCTGCTGGCAGCGGCAAGCAGGAGTGGAGTATAGGGAGCGATGCGGCCTGGGAACTGTGCCTGCCTGTCAGCGGCGTGTCAGCGCTGCACGCGCGCATCATCAGGGATGGCGGGCGTTGGAAGCTTGTTGACCAGGTTTCAGCCAACGGCACCTACGTCAATGGCAAGCGTTGCACCATGAGTTTTCTGAACAGCGGCGATCGCCTGGCCTTTGGGCCGGTGGAATGCAGCTTTATCCTGCCCGATCATGCCGCGTCGCGTGACCCTGTTACGCCCGGTGCCGAGGCGACGATGCGCCGCGGTGGCTGGTCAGTGGGGCGGATCGTCACGATAGGCGTGGTGTCCTTCGTGCTGACGCTGGTGGTCGTCTACCTGCTCGCGAGGTGAGAGTCGCCTGGGGCGACGGCGGAGAGTTCCCTTGGACGATAGAGCGGAGCGTCGGCCGGCCGCAGCTCAGCCCGTGCGCGGCCGCAGCCCGTCCTCGAACAGGGACACGAACCTCTCGGCAACCTGCCCGGCCGACAGGGACTGATCGTCGCGATACCAGTGGGCGATCCAGTTGAGCGCGCCGGCAAGCGCGAAGGAAGTCATCTTCGGATCGCAGGCGCCGATCGAGCCATCGGCGATCCCCTCGCGAATCAGGCGCCGGATGCCCTGGTCGATCTCGGATTTCAGAGCCTTGACGTGCTTCTGCATGGCCGCGCCCAGGTCCTGGTCCTCGGCCCGGACCATGCACCAGCCAAACTCGGAGGCGATGGCCTGAGCGTAGCGCAGCAGCACCACGCGCAGCCGGGCGCGCGCCGGCAGCGTGTCGGCGCCCGTCTCGCGAATCGCCACGCGGATCGGCTCCAGCCCGGCGCGGAAGCACTCGAACAGCAGCTGCTCCTTGTTCTCCACGTAGTAATAGAGTGTCGGCTTGGTGACCTCCAGAGCGCCGGCAATGTCATCGAGGGTCGTGTTGTGAAATCCCCGGGCGTTGAAGGCCTGGGCGGCGGCGCGGATGACCGCCTCGCGCTTGATGCCGCGATCGCCGCGCGCCTTGCGGCGATTCCGCCAGGGTGAGGCCGCCGGCGTGGCGCTGCCCTGGGTAGGGGGCACAGCCGGGCGGTGGGTGCGGTGCAACAAAAGGGGCCGGTTGACGCTCATCTCCAGCAAGATCATACTCGCCAGTAACATTGTAGGGAAGCCGGATTCTCATGAGTGCCAAGGCTGATCGCTCCATGGCGGCGCCTCACGGCTCGCCCGCGGCCGCGCCCGCGGCGCGCCCGCTGCGCTTCGTCAGCGCCGCGGCCCTGTTCGACGGCCACGATGCGGCGATCAATATGATCCGCCGCCTGCTGCAGGCGCACGGCGCGGAAGTCGTGCACCTGGGGCACAACCGCAGCGTTGCGGACATCGTGCGCGCGGCCATCCAGGAGGACGCCGACGGCATCGCCGTCAGCTCCTACCAGGGCGGCCACAATGAATATTTCACCTACATGGTCGACATGCTGCGCGAGCTTTCCGCTTCGCATATCCGCGTCATCGTCGGCGGTGGCGGCACGATTTCCCCGGATGAGATCGCCGCGCTCGAGCGCCACGGCGTCGAGAAGATCTATACCCCCGAAGACGGCCGGCGCCTCGGCCTCAACGGGATGATCGACGATGTGTTCGCGCGGGTGCGTGCCGCGCGCCGTCCGCCCTACAGCTTCGGGCCGCTCAATGCGCGCGATCACGCGCACATCGCCGCCACCATCACCGTGCTCGAATCGGGCGAGGGCGACGTCCGGGCCGGCGAGCTGATCCGCCAGGCCCTCGCGCGCGGCAAGCGTGCGGCGCCGGTGATCGGCATCACCGGCACTGGCGGGGCCGGCAAGAGTTCCCTGACCGACGAGCTGCTGCAGCGCTTCGTGCGCGCCTTTCCCGAGCGCCAGATCGCGGTGGTCGCCATCGATCCGACGCGGCGCCGCTCCGGGGGCGCGCTGCTGGGCGATCGCATCCGCATGAATGCGCTGGCTTCGCCAGCGATCTTCATGCGCTCCCTGGCGACGCGCCGGGAGCATCGGGCCACTTCCGCCGTGCTGCGCGAAGTGATCGAGCTGTACACGCAGGCCGGGTTCGATCTGGTGCTGGTCGAGACTGCCGGCATCGGCCAGAGCGATACCGAGATCGTCGATCTGGCCGACCTGCCCGTCTATGTCATGACCAGCGAATATGGCGCCGCGAGCCAACTCGAGAAAATCGACATGCTCGATTACGCCGAGATGATCGCGATCAATAAATTCGAGAAGCGTGGTGCGGAGGATGCCCTGCGCGACGTGCGCAAGCAGTGGCGCCGCAACCATCCCGAACAGGCGGCTGCCAGTGGCACGGAAGCGCCGGTCTATCCCACGATCGCCAGCCGCTTCAATGATCCGGGCGTCAATCGCCTGTTCGCGGCGATGCTGGAGTCGCTCGACCGCAAGGCGATCAGCAAGCTGCGCTGGACGGAGCGCGACGGCCGGCCGGTCGAGACCGGTCCGACCGTCTTTAACTCGCATCTGCCCCTGATTCCCAGCGCCCGCAGCCGCTATCTGGCCGATATCGCCAGCGCCGGCCGGCACGCCGGTGAGCAACTCGAGCGCGCGGCCGACAGCGCGCGCCTGGCCTACTCACTGTACGAGTCGCTCAGGAGCCTGCACGAGGCGGCGCTGCCCGCGCCGGTCGAGCCGTTCGCGGCCGCAGCGCTGGAGAATGGCGTCGCCGACGCCACGCGTCTGGAGCTGCGCCGTGCCTACAACCGCGCACTGGAGGCCATTGGGACCGAGGGCGTCGGGCTGCTCAGGCACTGGCCAGCGCGCGCCGCCGCTGCGAGCGCCGACACCTTCCAGTTCCGCGTGCGCGGCAAGACGCTCAAGGGCGAAAACTACACCGAGACCATGAGCCATAGCCGCATCCCCAAGCTGGCCGTGCCGAAAATGAAGGATTGGGGCGAGCTGCTGCATTTCCTCGGCAGGGAGAACCTGCCCGGCGCCTATCCTTACACCGGCGGCGTGTATCCGTACCGCCGCGAGGCGGAGGATCCGACGCGCATGTTTGCCGGCGAGGGCCCGCCGGAGCGCACCAATCGCCGCTTCCATCTGCTGGCGCAGGGCCAGCCGGCGACGCGCCTGTCCACCGCCTTCGACTCGACGACGCTGTACGGCGAAGACCCGGATACGCGCCCGGACATCTATGGCCGCACCGGCAATTCCGGGGTCTCGGTGGCGACGCTCGATGACATGAAGAAGCTGTACTCGGGCTTTGACCTGTGCCTGCCCACCACTTCGGTGTCGATGACAATCAACGGGCCCGCGCCGATCATCCTGGCGATGTTCATGAACACCGCGATCGACCAGCGTGTCGAGAAATTCCTCAAGTCTTCGGATCGCTGGCCGGAGGCGCAGCGGCGCATCGAGGCCCTGCACTCGGAACTGCGCGCCCAGGGACTCGCCGTGCCGCACTATGCGGGCGAGCTGCCCCCGGGCCACGATGGCAGCGGCCTGGCGCTGCTCGGCATTGCCGGGGAGCGGATGGTGGCCCCGGGCGTTCTGACGGCGGAAGAATATGACCGCATTCGCGCCGAATCCCTCGCGCTGGTGCGCGGCACAGTGCAGGCCGACATCCTGAAAGAGGACCAGGCGCAGAACACCTGCATTTTTTCCACCGAATTCGCCATGCGCATGATGGGCGACGTGCAGCAGTATTTCATCCAGCACAAGGTGCGCAACTTCTATTCGGTGTCGATCTCCGGCTACCACATTGCCGAAGCGGGCGCGAACCCCATCAGCCAGCTGGCCTTTACCCTGGCCAATGGCTTCACCATCGTCGAATACTATCTGGCGCGCGGCATGAAGATCGACGACTTCGCGCCCAATCTCTCCTTCTTCTTCTCGAACGGCATGGACGCCGAGTACGCCGTGATCGGCCGCGTGGCGCGGCGCATCTGGGCGCGCGCCATGCGCGATCTGTACCACGGCGATGCCCGTAGCCAGATGCTGAAGTACCACATCCAGACTTCCGGGCGTTCACTGCACGCGCAGGAAATCCAGTTCAACGACATACGCACCACGCTCCAGGCACTGTACGCACTGACCGACAACTGCAATTCGCTCCATACCAACGCCTATGACGAGGCGCTCACCACGCCCACCGAGGAGAGCGTGCGCCGGGCGGTCGCGATCCAGCTCATCATCAATCGCGAGCTCGGACTGAACCTGAACCAGAATCCCTGGTCGGGCTCGTTTTTCATGGATCACCTTACGGATCTGGTGGAGGCGGCGATCTACCGGGAGTTCGAGTCGCTGGCCGAGCGCGGCGGTGTGCTCGGCGCTATGGAAACCATGTACCAGCGCGCCCGTATCCAGGAGGAGAGCCTCTACTACGAGACCCGCAAGCACGATGGGACGCTGCCGCTGATCGGCGTCAACACCTTCCTCGCAGACAGCGCCGCCGCGGCCGAACGCGCCGCGGTGCCGCTCATACGCTCCACGGACGAGGAGAAGATGCACCAGGTCAACGGCGTGCGCGCCTTCCAGGGCCGCAATGCCGGGCAGAGCGCCGCTGCACTGGAGCAATTGCAGGCCGTGGCGGCGCGCGACGGCAATGTGTTCGCGGAGCTGCTGCAGGCGGTCAGGTCCTGTTCGCTCGGCCAGATCTCCCACGCGCTCTATGAGGTGGGCGGGAGGCGAAGTCCGCGACCGGCGCGCGCTCCGAGCGGAGGCGGTTGACCGGGGCCGTGGTGTCCGGAAATCCCAACGACATGCCGCAATACACCATGTCGGTGTCCGGCAGGCCGAAATGCCGGTGGAGCGATTCACGCAGCGTGGCCCAGAATTCCTGCATGCAGGTGCCGAGGCCACGCTCGACCGCCACCAGGGCCAGCGACAGCATGAACATGCCCAGGTGCGCCCACTGGGCGCGGCCCATGCGCCGGTCGATGACGAAGAAAATGCCGACGGGTGCGCCAAAGAATTCAAAGTTACGGGCCACCTGCGCCAGCCGGGCGGCGCGATCCGCGCGCGGGATGCCGAGCAGCTCATACATGTCTTCACCCACCTTGTAGCGGCGGGAGCGGTAGGGCTCCCAGAGGTTGGGCGGATACACCAGATCGCTCCCTTCTTCGCTGGCCTCATCCGGAGCCGCGCGAGCGGTGTGTGCCAGCTGCACGATCGCGGCACGTTCGGCTCCCGCTACCGCGATGAGTTTCCAGGGCTGCAGGTTGCCCCCGGAGGGCGACCAGCGGGCCGCATCGAGCAGCTCCTCAAGCAGGGCCTGAGATACCGGCCGCGATTGAAACTGACGGATCGAGATACGTTGCCTGAGCGCTTCGGTGACGCTGATCATGGATGCGTTTCCAGCCGGTGTGGGGCACTGCTGCGGCCCACGTGCAGGATCACATCATGCCGCAAACAGGTACACTATTGCCCGTCGGAGCAGCACCGGCTCCTCAGGGCTCGCCACGATGGCTGTTTCACCCCTTGCCGGCAAACCGGCGCCCGAGTCCATCCTGGTCGATCTGGCGGCGCTGGAGCGCGCGTACTACGAGCTTCGGCCTGACCCGGAAGATCCACGCCAGCGCGTGAGCTTTGGCACCAGTGGTCATCGGGGATCACCGCTGTCCGGCTCGTTCACTGAATCGCACATCCTGGCGATCACGCAGGCCATTTGCGACTACCGCCGCTTGCACGGCACCGACGGGCCGCTCTACATGGGCAAGGACACCCACGCGGTGTCCGCGCCGGCGCAGCGCACGGCGCTCGAAGTGCTGGCGGCGAACGGCGTCGAAACGCGCATCCAGCAGGATGACGGCTACACACCCACGCCGGTCATCTCGCGCGCCATCCTGGTCTACAACCGCGGACGCCGTGAGCATTTGGGTGACGGGATCGTCGTCACGCCCTCGCACAACCCGCCGGAGGATGGCGGATTCAAGTACAACCCGCCGAACGGCGGTCCGGCCGATACGGAGGTCACCACCTGGGTGCAGGATCGCGCCAACGAGCTGCTGCGCGGACGCAATGCTGCGGTCAGGCGCACGGCGAGCGCAACAGCGCTGCGCGCATCAGGCATCAGGGCGGAGGATCTGATCGGGCCGTATGTCGACGATCTGCACCATGTCATCGACATGGAGGCGATTCGTGCCGCGGGGCTGAGGCTCGGCGTCGATCCGCTCGGTGGCGCTGCCGTTTATTACTGGGATCGCATCAATGCCGCCTACGGCATCGATATTACAGTCGTCAATCCGGCAGTCGATCCACGCTTTGCCTTCATGTGCGTTGATCACGATGGCCGCATCCGCATGGACTGCTCCAGTCCGTACGCGATGGCGGGGCTCGTGCGCCTCAAGGACCAGTACCGGCTGGCTTTCGCCAATGACCCGGATGCGGATCGTCACGGCATCGTGACGCCCTCTGCCGGACTGGTGAATCCCAATCACTACCTGGCGGTGGCGATCAGCTACCTGCTGCGTCATCGCGAGCAATGGCCCGTCACGGCGGCGGTCGGCAAGACGCTGGTGAGCAGCAGCCTCATCGATCGTGTCGTGAACAAGCTCGGGCGGCGCCTGTACGAGTCTCCGGTGGGTTTCAAGTGGTTCACACCCGGGCTGTTCGACGGCTCGGTCTGCTTCGGCGGCGAGGAGAGTGCCGGCGCCAGCTTCCTGTGCCGCGATGGCTCCGTATGGACGACTGACAAGGATGGCCCGCTGTTGAACCTGCTGGCCGCCGAAATCACGGCCTGCACCGGCAAAGACCCGTCCGAGCATTACGCCGCACTGGCGGCCGAGTTCGGCACGCCCTATTACTCCAGGGTCGACGCCGCGGCGACCCCGGCGCAGAAGGCGCGCCTCGGCAAGCTCGCGCCGGAGGCGGTCACGGCCGCGAGGCTCGCCGGCGAGCCGATCACCTCCAAGCTCACCCGGGCGCCCGGGAACGGCGCGGCCATCGGTGGCCTCAAAGTCGTGACCGACGGTGGCTGGTTTGCCGCGCGGCCTTCGGGCACGGAGGACATATACAAGATCTATGCCGAGAGCTTCCGCAGCTCCGCGCATCTGGCGAGCATCGTCGCAGAGGCCGAGGCGATCGTGAATGATTCCCTGCGGGACAGGAATGCATAGCGCCCGGTACAGGGCCTCGTGGCCTTAAGCGCCACGGTCTACGTCTTCACGGTGCGTGTGGCCGACGCCGACCGCGGGCTGTACGAAACGCTGGAATTGCGCCTCGCGCGCCACCCCTCGGAAACCGCCGAATACCTGGTGGCACGCCTGCTGGCCTATTGTCTCGAGTATACCGAGGGCATCGCCTTTTCCCGCGGGCTCACGGACCCGGACGAACCCGCCATTGCGGTGAAGGACCTCACGGGCGCCTGGCAGAGCTGGATCGACATCGGTACGCCCGAGGCAGCGCGCCTGCACAAGGCCGGCAAAGTGGCGCCGCGCGTCGCGGTGTACGTCCACCGGGACAGTGAAGCCTGGCTGGCGCGCCTCGCCGGCGAGCGCATCCACCGGGTCGAGCACCTGGAAATCTATCTGCTGGATCGCGAGCTGCTGGCCGCGATGGCGGCGCGCCTCGAGCGGCGCATGGCATTCGATCTATCCGTCTCGGAACGCACGCTCTACGTCTCCTTTGCCGACGAGACGCTTTCGAGTGTCGTCGAGGCGCGCAGCCTTACGGCCTGATCACCTTTTCTCGACCATGACGCGGCCCTGCGCGCTCACAAAGACGTGGTAGCGATGGCCGTCCTTGCAGGTGGCCAGATAGTCGCTGTCCGCATTGCGCTTGGCGTCGATGACTTCATCGCAGGGCAGGCCCTGCAGGGCGATCGTCACCTTGAGATCCTTGACCATGGAGCCGTCATCGGCGGCGAGCAGTCGGGCGCTGCCGAGGGTCAGCGCGAGGAGGGCGAAGTGGAAGGCCGGGGAACGGGGTGCCATACAGACTCCTGTGGTGTTCACGAGATGGTGGCGAATTTCGCCGGGTCCCTGAGGATGCCCCAGATCGCTTCGCGCGACGCCACGATGTCGTTGGCCAGCGGCGGGTCGCTGTCCTGCAACAGGGACAGGACCTTGAGCATCAGCAGATCGTAACGCTGGCGCAGCGCCGTGAGCGGGGGGACCTGTCCGCGATAAAAGGCCCGAAACTGATCGAGCAGGTCATCCACCTGGTTTTTGAGTGAGAGCTTGGTGAATACGCCGATGGCGTGGGTGTCGCGAAGCCGTTGCTCGAGTGAGGCCAGGTTGAGTGCCGGCGGTGGCGGCGGCGCCGGGGGTGCGGCCGCCGCGGTCGCCGGCTTGGGCGCCGGGGCGGCGGGCTTGGGCGGCGCCGGACGCCGGGCGGCGAGCGGAGCGTCGGCCGGATTCTGGCCTGATGCGGCCCCCTTGCCCGCTGCGGGCGGGGAGGGAATCGCGGGCGCCGGTGATGGCACGGCGGGGACGGCAGGGGTCAGCGCGGCCACGGGCGGCGCGACCGGAGCGCGGGCGCCCGGCGTTGCCGGCGCTTCCGCGGCCGGCGCGATCGGTCTGGCGTGGCTGCACGCCGCCAGCAGCAGCACCAGCAATCCGCAGCCGAGGATTCTGTTCATGTCAGCCCGTGTAAAAGAAACTGAGTTTGTTGCCGTCCAGGTCGCGGAAATATCCGGCGTAGAAACCCTCGCCGCGCGGACCTGCTGCCCCTTCATCCGTGCCGCCGAGCTGGAGAGCCCGGCGATGCATCGCATCGACCTTGGCTGTGCTGTCCACCTCCAGGGCCACCATGACGCCGTTCCCGACCGTCGCGGGCTTCTTGTCGAACGGTTGGGTGAGGGCCAGTCCCGGCTGATCCGCCTTCACGGACCAGGCGACAAACTGCTCCGTCTCCATCATGCGCTTGGCGCCCACGTCGGCGAGCAGCGCATCGTAGTACGCGGCCGCGCGTGCGAGATTGTTGGTACCGAGTGTCACATAGCCGATCATCGCGGTCTCCACCGATTGCGCTGCACATCCAGCCCGGGTGTATTGTACCAATGAGCGGCCCGGACGACCGAAGCGGTGGGAGATCAGCCATGAGCACGCGGGACAGGGATGGCAGGATGACACCAGGCGCGCCGGAAGATCGCTCACGCCGGAACTTTGTCGCGCTGTCCGCCGCCGCTGGCCTGGTGGCCGTGAGCCGCCCAGCGGCCGCGACGGTGCCGGAAACGGTCGAACGGGACGTCGAGATCCGGACCGCGGACGGCCGCTGCGATGCCGCCTTCATTTATCCGGCGGCCGGCGCCCACCCGGGCGCACTGATCTGGACCGATATTTTCGGCCTGCGCCCGTCCATGCGCGAAATGGGTCGGCGGCTGGCCGCCTCAGGCTATGCCGTGCTGGTGCCGAATCTCTTTTATCGCACGGCGCGCGCACCCGTGTTTGCCGACATTTCCGCCTTCAGTTTTCAGAAGGAAGGCGATCGTGCCAGGCTTCCGCCATTGACGGGCCCGCTGAACGCGGCCGGTGCGGCCGAGGCCGACGCCAGGGCGTACATTGATTTTCTCGATGCGCAGCGCCAGGTCGACAAGGCCAGGAAGATTGGCTGCCAGGGCTACTGCATGGGCGGACCGCTGGTGATGCGCACCGCGGCGTCGAATCCGGAACGTGTTGGCGCGGGGGCTTCGTTCCACGGCGGGGGACTGGTGACCGACCAGCCCAGCAGCCCGCATCTGCTGGTGCCGAAGATCCGCGCACGCATGTATTTCGCGGTCGCCGCCAGCGACGATGCGCGCCAGCCCGATGCCAAAGACGTCCTGCGTGCGGCGTTCCAGGCGGCGAAGGGAAGCGCGGAAATCGAAGTGTATGCGGGCACGCAGCACGGCTGGTGCGTGCCGGACATGCCGCCGCAAGCCGGTACGCCGATCTACAGCCGGCCCGACGCCGAGCGCGCCTGGGGCAAACTCCTGGAGCTGTACCGCACGGCGCTCGCCTGAACTCCAGTGGACCAGTCCGAGCGAAACCCGATTTTCGAATGGGTGCCTGCTCTTCCGGTCCGCCATCCAGGCGCCCGATACGTCGGGGACAAACACATCGGGGCGGCTGAGCACGCAGCCCCGGGAAAGAATAGAGCGGCGCGCCTCGAAGCGCAGTTCTATACTCTCGCTACGCACAACTTCGATGGGGTCCATAGATCCACCGGAATTGACAACCGCAATCGGGTCTGGGAAAAGTGTAGACCCTGTCGATTCGAGCAACATCCATACCCACGGGCATTCGGAGAGTTGAGTCATGGTCAGTGAACAGGTGTATTCAGGCGCGTGTTTCTGCGGCGAGGTGCGGTTCCAGGTCTCGGGCGAACCGGTGGCGATGGGCTACTGCCACTGCGATTCCTGCCGCCACTGGTCGGCGGGCCCGGTCAACGCCTTCACGCTGTGGAAACCCGAGGCGCTCAAAGTGACGCACGGCGCGGCGAGCATCGGCACTTACAACAAGACGCCCATCAGCTACCGCAAGTGGTGCACGAAGTGCGGCGGCCATCTGTTCACGGACCATCCGACCATGGGCCTCGTGGATGTCTACGCCGCCATGATCCCGAAGTTGCGCTTCGAGCCCGGTGTGCACGTGCATTACGAGGCCACGGTGCTGCGCATCCATGACGGCAAGCCGAAGATGAAGGACATGCCCAAGGAAATGGGTGGCTCCGGCGTGGTTTTGCACGATTGACCCAGCGCGAGGCCCCATCCGTACCGACGGCGTCGGTGATCTCGATCGCGAATCTGACCAAGACCTACGCATCGGGACTGCAGGCGCTCAAGGACGTCAATCTGGAAATCCGCAAGGGCGAGATTCTGGCGCTCCTGGGCCCGAACGGGGCGGGCAAAACGACCCTGATCAATATCGTCTGCGGCATCGTCACCCCGTCGCTCGGCACTGTGACTGCCGTCGGACACGACATCGTGCGCGACTATCGCGCCGCGCGCGCCACGATTGGCCTGGTGCCGCAGGAACTGCATACCGACGCCTTCGAATCGGTGTGGGCGACCGTGAATTTCAGCCGCGGCCTGTTCGGCCGCGCGCCTGACAAGGCGCTCGTCGAGAAAATACTGCGCGAGCTGTCGCTGTGGGACAAGCGGCACGACCGGATCATGACGCTCTCGGGCGGCATGAAGCGCCGCGTCATGATCGCCAAGGCGCTGTCGCACGAGCCGCAGATCCTGTTTCTCGATGAGCCCACCGCCGGTGTTGACGTCGAGCTGCGCCGGGACATGTGGCAACTGGTGCGCGAGCTGCGCCGGAGCGGCGTCACCATCATTCTCACCACCCACTACATCGAGGAGGCCGAGGAAATGGCGGATCGCATCGGCGTGATCAGCCACGGCGAGCTGATCCTGGTGGAAGACAAGGCCCAGCTGATGCGCAAACTCGGCCGGAAGCAGTTGACCCTGAACCTGCATGAACCGCTGAGTGCCTTGCCCGAGGGGTTGGCCCAGTGGCGCCTGGTGTTGCGCGCGGGCGGCTCGGAGCTCGAATATGACTTCGACGCCAGCGAGAAGAACACCGGCATTTCGGCATTGCTCCGGCGGCTCGGGGAATTGGGGATTGGCTTCAAGGACCTGAATACCCGGCAGAGCTCGCTCGAGGATATTTTCGTCTCGCTGGTCAGCGAGCGCGCAAGGCCGGTGGCGTGAGCGTCCCGGCCTTCAATCGCTTTGGGGTCTGGTCGATCTATCGCTTCGAGATCGCCCGGGCCCTGCGTACCGTGATGCAGAGCCTGCTGACGCCGGTGATTTCCACCTCGCTCTATTTCGTGGTGTTCGGGGCCGCCATCGGCTCGCGCATGACGGAAGTAAACGGGGTCTCGTACGCCGCCTTCATCGTGCCCGGACTGATCATGCTGGCGCTGTTCACCGAAAGTCTCTCGAACGCATCGTTCGGGATCTATTTTCCCAAGTTTACGGGCACGATCTACGAGCTGCTGTCCGCACCGGTGTCCCCCGTCGAGATCGCGCTGGCCTACGTGGGCGCGGCGGCGACCAAGTCGGTGGTCCTGGGGATGATCATCCTGCTCACCGCCTCGCTGTTCGTGCCGGTGCAGATCCTGCACCCCTTGTGGATGATCGGCTTCCTGGTGCTCACCGCCGCGTCCTTCAGCCTGTTTGGATTCGTCATTGGCATCTGGGCCAAAAGCTTTGAGCAGCTGCAGGTCATCCCGATGCTGATCATCACGCCGCTGACTTTCCTGGGCGGCGCCTTTTATTCGATCGACATGCTACCGCCTGCCTGGCGCACCGTAACGCTGTTCAATCCGATCGTTTACCTGATCAGCGGCTTTCGCTGGAGTTTCTATGGCCACGCGGATGTCGCCGTCGGCACGAGCCTAGGGATGACGCTCGGCTTATTCCTGGCCTGCCTCGCGCTGGTGAGCTGGATGTTCCGGACGGGGTATCGGCTGAAGAACTGACGATGTCGAAGTCGCGGTCCCGATCCGCTAATGCGAACGCCAGGACCGTGTGACGGATGCGCTCGCCGCAGGCGGGAGTCGATACAGATGGGCGAGATTGGGCGGGGCGCCGGCACTGGCAGACCGCAGGGTCTGCCCGCCGCCTCGGGAGAAGCGGGCTAGCGTCTGCCCCACGCGCTCCGGTGTCCCCAGGTCGCTCCACCCGCAACCGCGGACGGCCAGAACACGAAGCTGCCGCAAGTCGGCCAACTCCAGTACATCCCTGGAGAAATCGAGGGTGGGCAGTTTCTCGTACAGTTCGGCAACCCTTGCAGTGGGATTCGTCTTATCGCCGAGCGCCTGACCCATGGCGCGGACGATCTGGGGGAACCGCCGCTCGTACAGTCCCAGCAGAGTACTGCATCGGGCTGCAATGATGAATGCACTCCACAGGGCGCCGCGCTCGATCAGCTGTAGCGCCCGCTCGGCGCTGGGCTTTTCCACGAATCCGGCAATTGCGAAGGTGCCGCGCCCGTCGCGGGCGCCCGGGCAGATGTATCCCAGGTCCGCATCGGGAAAGGAGGGCTGCATGCCCAGAAGAATGATCTGTTCAGGAGTAGTCAACAGGCTCGACTCCGCAGAGTAGATCGCCTGAGCGAGGATCTGCTCATCGGCCACGAAGTGATCGGATGGCAATATCACCAGCTGCGCATCCGGGTCGACGCGCATGACGTGCAGCATCTGCAGCAGGATGCCGTTGGCAGTGCCGCGATTGCGCGGCTGCACCACGACCCTGGAGGCGGGCAGGGACAGCTGCGCCGGCGACCACCAGCGTCGATGCTGGGCGGCCACAATAAGACTGATGTGTTCCGGCAGTGCCACGTTCGCCGCCCGGCGCAGCGTTTCTTCGAGCAGTGATGGCCCGCCCCGCAAAGAGCAGTATTGCTTGGGCACGGGACCACCGTCGGCGCGGATCGTCAGGTCACTGAGCCGGGTGCCGTCCCCGCCCGCCAGGACCAGCGCCCACAGGTGGGCATTGTTCACCGGGACGCTGCGCTCGACGGCAACGCCGCTGCCTGGAGCGACCGGAGGCACAGCGGGTCCGGGCGGAGCGACTTCCACGTGGCGATAATATGGAAACCAGTCGACGCAACCGTAGCATTCCTGCAGGGAAGTCACCGTAAACGCTTCGTGCATCTCGTTGCCCATTGGGCGCCCTGCCTCGTCAGTAATGGAACTCCCTGCCAGCGGCCATGAGACGACAATTCGGGCCGCGACGGTATACGGATTTACACGGAAATCGCTGTAGGTCGGTGACCCCTCCCGGATGATTAAACGATGCCGTCCTGGCACAGGTGCAGGTGCGCGAACTGGCCGTAGGTATCGGCCAGCTCATAGCTGATCGGTCCCATCGCCTTGGTCCAGCCGCGCCCGATCTCGGCCTTCTTGAACTCAAAGCCGCCGACCGGTTCGATGCGGATCCGGTGCTCTTTTCCGGACACCGGGTTGAGGATCGGCTCGCCACGCTGGTCGATGTATCCGGCGACCTTCAGGTGCGCACGGCGCTGGTCGATGTCTACGGCGAAGTCGATGTCGGCGTACACCGGATCGTAGGTCTTCGAGAGCATCGAGGCAAAAATCTGGAACATTGTGGCGCCGGGCCNNCGCTGCGCCTCGTTGGCGCGCTTGTCCACGATGCGCAGGGCCTCACCATTGCCCTTATGGATTGGCCCGGGGAACTTGAAGATGGCGGCCATCCTCAGGCCATCAAGCCGGATGGCGCCGTGATGCCCCCGGTCAATTTCGATGCCGAACACCGCCCAGCAGTTGCCGTTGGTCGGCAGTCCGTTGAACTGGCAGGGACACCCATAGGAACAGTTGCAGTTCGCGAACTCGCGGCCCTGGAGGGTCCACTTGGTTTCAGTCATGTTCTGGGTATGTCCCTGTTCAGGCGGCCAGGGTTCCCTTCGCCTTCGCCGTATGCGTCGCGATCGCATCCATCAGCGCGGGTGAGAGGCAGTCATAGGGTTCCAGCCCCAGTTCCTTGAAGCGGGCGCGCACGGCGGCCATCTGTTCCGGCTTGGCCGCGCCAGCCTCGATGGCCGAAGACACGAAGGCCGCGAACTCCGGGGCCGCCCAGCCCGCCTCCTTCGACAGCTCGACATGCACGAAATCCAGTCCGTAGAACGGGTGCGCCTTGTTTTCGATGCGCCCGTACATGTGCACCCCGCAACGGGTGCAGGCGTGACGCTGGATCGTGGCGGAGCCATCGATGACCTTCAGGAACTGCGCGCCGGAAGTGACCTTGAGGTTGTCGCGCGGGAGTACGGCAACCACGGCAAACATCGCCCCCTTGGGTTTCCAGCACTTGGTGCAGCCGCAGGCATGGTTGTGGGCTACGTTACCAGTGATCTGCACCGCAACGGGGGCTTGGGTGCAGTGACAGCTCAAGGTGCCGCCCTCGAAATTCGCGCTGCCCTTGCGCACGCCCTTGTCGATGGATGGATGGATGGAGATGGCTGGCATGGAATGTCCCCCTTGGATGATGGTGTTTCTCAAACCTGCTTCATGAAAATCTGACCACGCTGCGGATGGACTCGCCGGCGTGCATGAGGTCGAAGGCCTCATTGATGCGCTCGAGCGGCATCTGGTGCGTGATCAGCGGGTCGATGCTGATCTTGCCGTCCATGTACCAGTCGACGATCCGGGGCACGTCCGTGCGGCCACGCGCTCCGCCGAAGGCCGTGCCTTTCCAGACGCGCCCCGTCACCAGCTGGAAGGGCCGGGTCTTGATTTCCTGGCCAGACCCGGCGACACCGATGATCACGGAGACACCCCAGCCGCGGTGGCAGCACTCGAGGGCCTGGCGCATCAGCTCGACGTTGCCGACACACTCGAAGCTGTAATCCGCGCCACCGCCCGTGAGGTTGACGAGGTGGGGCACCAGCTCGCCCTGGACCTCCTTCGGGTTCACGAAATGCGTCATGCCGAACTTCTCGGCGAGCGGCTTGCGCTTGGGGTTGATGTCGACCCCGATGATCATGTTGGCACCCGCCAGGCGCGCGCCCTGGATCACGTTCAGCCCGATGCCGCCGAGCCCGAATACGACCACGTTGGCGCCCGGTTCGACCCGGGCCGTGTTGATCACCGCTCCGATGCCCGTGGTCACTCCGCAACCGATGTAGCAGACCTTGTCGAAGGGCGCGTCCTCGCGGATTTTTGCCACCGCAATCTCGGGCAGGACCGTGAAATTGGAAAAGGTCGAGCAGCCCATGTAGTGGTGAATCTTCTGGCCGTCGATGGAGAAACGGCTTGTGCCGTCGGGCATGACGCCCTGGCCCTGCGTGGCGCGGATCGCCGTGCACAGATTGGTCTTGCGCGAGGTGCAGCTCTTGCACTGCCGGCATTCCGGGGTATAGAGCGGGATCACGTGATCACCCTTCCTGAGCGAGCTCACGCCGGCGCCGACCTCCACGACGATGCCGGCCCCCTCATGACCGAAGATCACGGGGAACAGTCCTTCCGGGTCTGCCCCGGAACGCGTGAACTCGTCCGTATGGCACACGCCGGAGGCCTTGATCTCGACCAGCACCTCGCCGGCCTTCGGGCCCGCGAGATCCACCGTGACGATTTCGAGCGGCTTGCCGGCGGCCAGCGCCAGCGCAGCGCGGGTCTTCATGCGAAACCCTCCGTTAGGCCGGAATGATACACCAGCAACAGCCGCCGGTAGCCATGCCGGATGCGCTACGATATTCGCCCATGAGTGGACGAGCGTGGATCGCGTTTATCAGTCTCGGCCTGATCTGGGGCGTGCCGTATTTCTTTATCAAGCTGGCCGTCCAGGAATTGTCGCCCTTTGTGGTCGCCTGCTCCCGGCTCCTGCTCGCCTCGGCCATCCTGCTGCCCATTGCCTGGAGGCGCGGCGCGCTGCGCTCGGTCGGCACGCACCTGGTGCCGATCTGCGCCTTTGCGGTGGTGGAGTTCGTGATCCCATTCTCCGCCATCTCGCTCGGTGAACAGTGGATCAGCTCCTCGGCGACCGCCATCCTGATCGCGATGGTGCCCCTGACGGTCGTGCTGATCTCGCGCTTTTTCGGACTCCATGAACGGCTCGGTCCGTGGCGGGCCGCGGGCCTGGCGCTCGGGCTGGTCGGTGTGGTGGCGCTGGTCGGATTTGGCCCGATCACCGGCCTGTGGGGCTGGATCGGTGTCGGCTGCATGGTCCTCGCCATGATCGGCTACGCCGTGGGCCCCCTGATCGTGCAGCGCTACCTGGCGGACATGGACTCCGTCGGACCCGTGGCGGCGAGCCTGAGCGTGGCCGGCCTGCTGCTGCTGCCGTTTGCCCTGTTTACGCTGCCCCACCATTGGCCCACGCCCGTGGCGCTGGTGTCGATCGCGGTGCTGGGTGTGGTGTGTACGGCGGTCGCGATGATGCTGATGTTCTTTCTGATCCTCAGTGCCGGCGCGTCGCGGGCGAGCATCATCACCTACATCAATCCGGCCGTGGCTACGCTCCTGGGCGTGCTGGTGCTGCGGGAGCGCCTGGGGCTGGGAGGCCTGCTGGCCTTCGTGCTCATTCTGCTCGGCTCCTGGCTGGCGACCCGGAAAAGCGCGCGTGCCGTCGCGCAATGCCCATGAAATTGCGGTAGAGCTGTGCTGCGCTGGCCGTGAACTCGCTCATCGCGAGATCGGCGTCGGCCTCGAGACGCGGCGCGGATCCCGGGCCCAGAATGTTCTCGAGTGAGTGCGCGTAGCCGGGGATCTTCGCCCAGTTTTTCACCGTGTCGGGCTCCACTTCGACGTGGAATTGGAGCGAGTAGGCCCAGCGCCCGATGCGCATCGCCTGGCAGCGGCAGGCCGGCGAGCCTGCCAGGACCACGGCTCCCTCGGGCGCCTGGGCGACGCGCACGTGGTGCCATTGCAGGGCCCTGGCGGTGTGAGCCACACCCTCGAACAGCGGGTCGCTCCGGCCCTCGCCGGAAAGCGTGACCGGGAGTACGCCGATCTCCGGCGGCAGCTGGGGTCCGCAGGTTCCACCGAGCGCGTCCGCCAGCAACTGATGTCCGAGGCAGACGCCGAGGAAGGGGCGCTCGAGTTCGCGCACGAAACGCCGGATCGCGCGCTTCTCCTCGATGAGCCAGGGATGCTGATCGACGTCCCAGACATCCATCGGTCCGCCCATCACCCAAAGCATGTCGTAGCTCTCGAGCGGCGGGATCCGCCCGCCCTCGTCGAGCTGGACGGTGTCCCAGGCGATGCCCTCCGAGCGCAGCCGCTGACGGAGTGATCCTGGATGCTCCGCAGCGGCATGCTGGAATACGAGCAGTCTCATGGCTCCGCGACCCCAAAGCCTCCGGCGCTAGGCGTCTGAATCACGAACACATCTCCGGGGCCGCAGTGCGTGGTCGCGGCTCCGCCCAGCGCCGTCACCGTCCCGTCGCGCCGTTCGACCCAGTTCCGGCCCACCTCGCCCGGCGCCCCGCCCGCCATGCCGTAGGGCGGCACGCGGCGATGGCCCGAGAGTATCGAGGCTTCCATCGCTTCCAGGAAACGAATCCGGCGCAGCGCCCCAGGCCCGCCATTCCACCGCCCCCGGCCGCCCGAGCCGTAGCGGATCGAGTGCTCCTCGACCTGCACGGGGTAGCGAAACTCGAGTACCTCGGGATCGGTCATGCGGCTGTTGGTCATGTGCGTCTGCACCGGCGTGGCCCCGTGAAAGCCCGGGCCCGCCCCCGAGCCCGCGGCGATGGTTTCGTAGTACTGGTAGCTCGCATTGCCAAAACTGAAATTGTTCATGGTGCCCTGGCTCGCACCCATGGCGCCCAGCGCGCCGTAGAGCGCGTCGGTGAGGCACTGCGAGGTCTCCACATTGCCCGCGACGACCGCGGCAGGGTAGCGCGGATTGAGCATGGAGCCCTCCGGAATCACGATCTGGAGTGGTTTCAGGCAGCCGGCGTTCAGTGGGATGTCTTCATCGACCAGCGAGCGGAACACGTACAGCACCGCCGCGTGACACACGGCGCTCGGCGCGTTGAAGTTGTTGGGCAGCTGCATCGAGGTGCCCGTAAAATCGATCACGCCGCTCCGGCCGGCCGCATCGAGTGCAATCCTGACCTTGATCAGTGCGCCGTGGTCCATTTGATAGGCGAACTCGCCGACCCATTGGCCGGCGGGCGCCTGTGCCGCCAGCCCGGCAATCACGCGGCGCACCGATTCTTCAGCATTGTCCTGCACATGCTGCATGTAGGCGTGCACGACCGGGAGGCCGTATTGGGCGCTGATCCGGTGCAGCTCCTGCACGCCCTTTTCGTTCGCCGCGATCATCGCCCGCAGATCGGCGAGATTCTGGTCGATGTTGCGTGCCGGGTAGGGGCCTGAACAGAGCAGGGCGCGCACTTCGGGTTCGCGCAGCGTTCCGCCCTCGACCAGCAGGAAGTTGTCGATGAGCACGCCTTCCTCCTCCACCACAGTGGATTCCGAAGGCATTGAACCGGGCGTCAGTCCGCCGACATCGGCGTGGTGGCCGCGCGAGCCCACGTAGAAGAGGATACGGGCGCCGTCGGGATCAAAGACCGGCGTGATGACGGTGATGTCCGGCAGGTGCGTGCCGCCGTTGTAGGGGGCGTTCAGCATGTAGACGTCCCCAGGCCGGATCACACGGCTCCGGGGTGCCGTGTTCTCCCGGATCACCGTGCGCACGGATTCCCCCATGGAACCCAGGTGGACGGGCATGTGCGGGGCGTTGGCGATGAGTGCGCCGTGCGGGTCGAACAGGGCACACGAGAAATCGAGCCGCTCCTTGATGTTCACCGAATAGGCCGTATTGGCGAGGCGCAGGCCCATCTGTTCGGCGATCGCCATGAAGAGGTTGTTGAACACCTCGAGCATCACCGGGTCCACGGTGGTTCCGATCGCCGGGTTGCGAGTCAGCGGCGTCGTGCGCTTGAGTTCGAGGTGATTGCGCGGGCTCACCTTGAGCTGCCAGCCCGGTTCTACCACCGTGGTGGCGTGGGTTTCGGCAACGAATGCCTCGCGCCTGTAAACAGGGATGTCCTGCCACCGCTCCGCCAGGTAGACGCGGCGCCGGGCGGCTGCCGCCGGCGCGCCGTTGCGCGGCGCGGCCCCCACGGCCTCGCCGAGCGGCTCGCCGCTGGCGCAGATCGCTTCGATCGACACGGCTTCGATCACCAGCGGCCGGTTGTCCATGAGGAAGGAATAGCGCCGGCGATAGGCGTTCTCAAATCGGGACTGAATCTCCACCTCCGTCCCATCGTCCACCAGCAGGGCCGTGTCCGTGCCCTCGTAGCGCGCGTGAACGCGGCGCTGGCAGCTGATCTGCGCGGCGGCGAACCCTTCGGCGGCAAGCCGGGCGCGGGCCTGCGCGGCCAGTTCGCCGAAGGCGGATTCCAGCAGCGGCCGGGAAGCGGCTCCGAGGGGCAGTTCAATGGTGCGGCTCACGATCGTCGTGACATCCGCCAGACCCAATCCATAGGCCGAGAGCACGCCGGCGTGTTGATGGATGTAGATGTGCGCCATGCCCACGGCGTCGGCGATCAGGCAGGCGTGCTGCCCGGCCGCGCCGCCGAAGCATTGCAGCGTGTACTGCGTGACGTTGTAGCCGCGCGCCACGGACACCTTTTTGATCGCGTTGGCCATGTTGTCCACGGCGACCTGCAGAAAACCCGCCGCCACTTCCTCGGGCGTGAACTCCCGGCCCGAGCTGTGCCCGATCCGGGCCGCGAGCGCGGCGAATTGCCGGTGTACGGTGTCGGCATCCAGGGCCTCGTTGCCCTGTGGCCCGAACAGCGCCGGGAAAAAGTCCGGCTGCAGCTTGCCGAGC
>WNFM01000004.1_pt4 | contig 83121 bp, 59 predicted proteins | sample 5400271 | NCBI WGS metagenome assembly WNFM01 (sample SAMN13153352, study PRJNA577476) | soil metagenome | isolation source: 60 cm saprolite on Douglas fir-dominated hillslope | place: USA:California | collected 2013-09-17
CTGCCGGAAGCGCCCTCCTCGAGCAGCCACGGGTTCTTCGTCTCGCCGCCGAACCAGATGTCGTTGAGGGCGAGCGCGCCCAGGCTCAGCTTGGCCACCAGCACCGCCCCCGCGCTGTGCAGTCGCTCCACGACCGCGGCGTCCTTCCGAGGCACGCGATCGCGGAAGGGCTCGGCTCCGTACGTGGTCGGGATGCCGGCGGTGTCCAGGAGGTCCTTCGCGCCCCAGGGGATGCCATGGAGCGGACCGAGGTAGCGGCCGGCGGCGATCTCCGCGTCCGCCTTCCGGGCCTGCGCGAGGGCGAGGTCGCGCGTCAGCGTGATGACGGCGTTGATCCGGGGCTGGAACCGCTCGAGCCGGTCCAGATAGATCCGCGTGAGCCGCTCCGACGTCAGCGCGCGCGACTGGATCCAGCGCGAGAGGTCGCGGACCCCCGCGAACGCGATGTCTTCGTCCTTCGACGGCAGCGCTCGGGGCGCACCCGCGCTGCGGACGAATCGATCGCGAGAGGGCCCGATGGTGACGCCGGGGATCGCGGGGTTCCACCGGCTGGCCGGGGCGAGCCCGGGATCGAGCGCCACCTTGCGCGGCCCGGTGCGGCGCTCGTACAGCGGGGCCATCGACACGCGCCAGTTGCCCGCCGCCTGCGCGCGCTCGGCCGGCGTGAGCTCGACCTGCATGAGCCTTTCCGCTTCCGCGAACGTGGCCGGGTTGACCTCGGGCCCGACGGAGGGGCCGGTGCCGAAGGCCGGCGGCATGCCCGGAGGGGCCGGCGGCGAAGGCGGAGTCGGAGGTGCCTGGGGCTGGGCGTCGGCCCTCGTCGCAGGTACCAGGGCCGCGCTGGCCAGGCCGAGGGCGGAGGTCTTGAGGAAGTCGCGTCGGGCAGTGCTCATGGGCAGGATTGTGCGCCATCCGGGGAGGGCTGGCGACGGATGGGCAGGCCGTCCCCCAAGAGGAAGCACCGAATGCCTGTTCGTGCCATTCGTATGGTATTCTTCTGGCATGAAGGCTGCCATCGACAAGGCAGGTCGTGTGGTCATCCCGTCGGAGATCCGCCGGCGCGCAGGCCTCCGGCCCGGGACCGAGATGGAAATCATCCTGGAGGACGATGCCTCGGTCCGGCTCGTTCGCGACACACCCGGTCCGCGTCTGCACCGCGTCGGCCGTCGCCTCGTGGCGCGACCCACTGCGAAGCGCGACCGCTTGCCCGAGGTCGACGTCGTGGCCCTCCTCGAGGAAGAGCGCAGCCGCTGGCCGTGGTAGCCCGCCCGGTCGTCCTGAAGGGAGCGTTCCTCGACACCAGCGTCATCCTGCCCGGTCTCATCGATTTCGGAGCCCGATCCGCCAGCGCGCAGCGCCTGTTCGAAGCCATCGCCTCCGGCCGCCTTGGCCGCCCCCGGACGGCCTGGTATTGCTGCCTGGAGTTCTACTCGGTGGCGACACGCCTGCCGCCGGAGTTCCGGCTGCAGACGGCCGATGCGGTCGCGTTGCTGGAGTCCGAGGTGCTGGCGCGGTTCGAAATCGAGGATCTGCCGCGCGGGGAGCGCCACGCCTTTCTCCGCGAATGCGGACGTGAAGGCGTGCATGGTGGGCGCCTGTATGACGCCCACATTGCCGCCGTCGCGCGCTCCTCGGGGGCACGCGTGGTCGTCACCGACAACGCCCGTGACTTCGCAGGACTCGAGCGGCAGGGCATCCGGGTACTCGCGGCCGCCGCGGCCCGTCAGCTCCTGCGCCGCCGCACCCGGCGCCGTCGGTCCTAGCGTCAGGGACCGCTACCGAAAAAGCCTCTTTTCCCGGCCTTTTCGGAGGTTAGCTTTACATAAGATATCTTATCGGAACTCACTCGCTCACCATTGCGCGATGCATGTGCCCCCGGATGCAAGTCCACGGACAGCCTCACGCTGCTGGACCAGATGCGCGGACCTCGCCCGGGGGTCGCCGAGCCCGGCCGAGCATGGCGCGCCGCCGGTCCTCACGCTAGACTAGCTCTCCACGGGAGCGCTCCGGGGGGAACTCCCGTCGGCCGAGGGCGGCCGTGCCATACGAGGAAGTGTGACGACCGCGCTCCTCAGGATCAGCGTCGGGAGTGCGCTCGTCGCCGCCGTGCTGCAGCTTCCGCAGCCCGCCCGCGGCGCCGGTCAGGCCTCGCGCTTCGAACGGAGCCTCCTCCGGCCCGATAGCGACGAGTCGCCTTCCTCCGGCCCCTCCGGCCACACCGAGTTCTACTTCACGCGAGCGGTCTACACCGCCTACCGGAGCCGGAACTGGGCCATCGACTATCCAAAGGCCGATCGCCAGTTGATGGTGGGCGTTCGGCGCCTGCTGACCCATCTGGATGCCTCCCCCGACATACACCCCGTCCCGCTCGACGACCCCGACCTGAACCGGTTCCCGTTCCTCTACGCCGTCGAGGTCGGCCACATGGCGCTCACGGAGCCGGAGGTCCTGGGGCTGCGGCGCTATCTCCACGCGGGCGGGTTCCTGGTCGTCGACGACTTCTGGGGCACCCGCGAGTGGGCCAACTTCGAGAGCGAGATCCGGCAGGTCCTGCCCGGCTGCACGATCGTGGACCTGCCCAAGGACCACCCGGTCTTCAGCGCGTTCTACGACATCAGGGAGTTCTACCAGGTGCCCAACGTCGGCAACGCCCAGACCGGGCGCACCTGGGAGAAGGACGGCTTCGTGCCGTACTACCGCGGCATCTTCGACGACAAGGGGCGGCTCATCGTCGCCATCAACCACAACACCGACCTCGGCGACGCCTGGGAGTGGGCGGAGGTGCCGGAGTACCCGCTGAAGTACTCCACCTTCGCGTACCAGATGGCGGTGAACCTCATCGTCTACTCGATGAGCCACTGATCCCCCATGGCCCCCTGGATCGAGCAGGTGTTCGAGCTGCTCTTCAAGTACCGTCCATTCATCTTCCAGAAGGGCCGGTTCGTGATGGCCCCGCCCTGGCCGGCCGCGATCGTGCTCGTTCTGGGCGCGGCCGCGGTGGTGGTCAGCTACCAGAGAGCGAAGGGCGGCTCGGGCCGTGCCCCGCGCCTCGTGCTCGCCGTCCTCCGCACGGCCGCCCTCGCCCTGGTGCTCTTCTGCCTGTGCCGGCCGGCTCTCGTCCTCTCCACCGTCGTGCCGCAGCAGAGCTTCCTCGGCGTGCTCGTGGACGACTCACAGAGCATGCGCATCGCCGATGACGGTGCCACGAGGGGACAGGTTGCGGCGCAGAGCTTCGGGCCCGAGGCTCCCCTGCTCAAGGCCCTCTCCGACCGTTACAAGCTGCGGCTCTTCCGTTTCTCCGAAACCGCGGAGCGCGTGCCGAGCACGTCGGATCTCACGTTCGACGGCCGACGCACCTCGCTGGCGAAGGCCCTGGAGCGCGCGAGCCAGGAGCTCTCCGCCGTCCCCCTGGCCGGCCTCGTGCTCGTGACCGATGGCGCCGACAACGGCGAAGCGGACGTGGCCGATCTCCTTCCGCGACTCCGCGCGCGGGCGATTCCCGTCTTCACGGTCGGAGTGGGTCGCGAGCGGTTCGCCAAGGACGTCGAGCTGACGCGGGTGGACGTCCCTCCCTCGGTCCTCAAGGGGACTTCCGTCACCGCCGAGGTGCGCGTGGCCCAGCGCGGCCTGGGCGGGCGCAAGGTCCAGCTCCAGGTGGAGGACGCGGGACGGGTGGTGCAATCCCAGGAGATCACGCTGCCCGCGGACGGGGAGTCCGCGGCCACGCGGGTTCATCTCACCGCCTCCGAGGCCGGTCCTCGCACCTTCCGCTTCCGCGTCGCCCCCCAGCCCGGGGAGCCGATTGCCGAGAACAACCAGCAGGACGTGCCGATCGAGGTCGTCGACCGGCGCGAGAAGATCCTCTACTTCGAAGGCGAGCCGCGCTTCGAGTTGAAGTTCATCCGCCGCGCGGTGGCCGAGGACAAGAACCTGCAGGTGGTCTGCCTGCAGCGCACGTCGCAGAACAAGTTCCTGCGCCTGGACGTGGACGACGCGGACGAGCTGGCGGCCGGGTTCCCCAAGACGCGCGAGGAGCTCTTCAAGTACCGCGGCCTCATCCTCGGGAGCGTGGAGGCGGGCTTCTTCACCGCGGACCAGCTCCGCATGATCGCGGAGTTCGTCTCCCAGCGCGGCGGAGGCCTGCTCACCCTGGGCGGGCGCCACTCCTTCGCCGAAGGCGGATACGCGCCCACGCCCCTGGCGGACGTGCTGCCCATCGTGTTCGAGGACGGCCGCGACCCCAAGCAGCCGTTCTTCGCGGAGATGAAGGTGGAGCCCACGCCTTTCGGGATGACCCACGGCGTGACCCAGCTCGCCGCCACCGAAGAGAAGAGCGCGGAGCGATGGAAGAGCCTGCCTCCCCTCTCCACCCTCAACCCCATTCGCCGGACGAAGCCAGGGGCGGTGAGCCTCCTCCTCGGGCGCGGTGCCGGCCTGCCCGGCGCCCAGGTCGTCCTCGCCTACCAGCGCTACGGCGCGGGCAAGGCGCTGGCCTTCACCGCCGACGATTCGTGGCTCTGGCAGATGCACGCCGACATCCCGCTCGAGGACATGACCCACGAGAACCTGTGGCGGCAGCTCCTGCGCTGGCTGGTGAGCGGCGTGCCCGGTCCGGTGACGGTGTCCGTCTCTTCCCCACGGACGTCCCCGGGCTCGCCGGTCACGATCCTGGCCACGGTGACGGACGAGACGCATCTGAAGGTCAACGACGCCCAGGTCGTCGCCCACGTGAAGGATCCCTCCGGCGGCGAGCAGGCGCTGCCCCTGGAGTGGACGGTGGGCAAGGACGGTGAGTACGCCGCGCGCTTCACGCCGCCCGACAAGGGTGCATACGAGGTGCGCGTCGAAGCCGAGCGCGCCGGCAAGCGGCTGGGCAGCGAGACCGCGGAGGTGCAGGCGGCGGACCTCGCCACCGAGTACTTCGGGGCGGAGATGCGCCGGCCCCTGCTCGAGCGGATCGCGAAGGACACGGGCGGCCGCTTCTACACGCCCCAGACGGTGAAGGCGCTGGCGGAGGACATCAAGTACGGAGGCGGCGGGGCGACGGTGGCGGAGACCAAGCCCCTGTGGGACATGCCCGCGCTGTACCTCGCGATCGTGGCCCTGGTCTCCACGGAATGGGCCTATCGCAAGGCCAGAGGCCTGGCGTGAAAAGGGCCGCCCGGCGCGCGCTGATGCTCGTGATCGTGCTCGCGGCGTGGGCCGTTCCGGCCGGGGCCGAACAGAGCCATCTGCTGATCGTGGTCGGGCTGGGAGGCGAGCCCAAGTACACGGATGCCTTCCACGAGCTCGCCCTGAAGATGATCCAGGCCGCGGAGAAGAAGATGGGCGTGGCGGCCTCGAACATCACGTATCTCGGCGAGAAGGCCGCCGACCCGGCGGTGCCCGTTTACAAGGGCCGATCGTCCCGCGAGAACGTGCAGAAGGCCCTGGGCACGCTGGCCCAGACCGCCGGCCCCGGCGATCTGGTGTTCATCCTCCTCATCGGCCACGGCGGCGCCCAGGGCGGTGAGTCCCGCTTCAATCTCCCGGGTCCGGACATGACCGCCGCCGATTTCGCGCCGCTGCTGGCGGCGCTCTCCGGCCGTCAGGTCGTGTTCGTGAACACGGCCAGCGCCAGCGGCGACTTCGTGAAGGCCCTGAGCGCGAAGGGCCGCACGATCGTGACCGCCACCAAGAGCGCCATGGAACGCAACCAGACGGAGTTCCCGAGCTACTTCGTCCAGGCCTTCAGCGAGGACGGGGCGGACGCGGACAAGGACCAGCGCGTCTCCGTGCTCGAGGCCTTCACGTACGCGCGGCGCGAGGTCGAGCGGTTCTACGAGAAGGGCCACCTTCTCCTCACCGAACACGCGATCCTGGACGACAACGGCGACGGCGTAGGCAGCGCCGTGCCCGACCCCGCCGTGGGAGACGGAAGGGTCGCGCGCACGCTCTTCCTCGGGGGCGGCAACGAGAATGCGGCGGACGACGCCGCATCCGGCACCGCCGATCCGCGCGTGGCCGACCTTCGCCGGCAGCGCCGCGCCCTCGAGCAGGAGATCGCCGCCCTCAAGGTGCGCAAGGACGCGATGCCGCCGGCGGAATACGAAGAGGAGCTGGAAAAGCTGCTGGTGGAGCTGGCGCGCCGCGACGCCGCCCTGCGCCAGCGAGAGGGTGCCCGATGACGCGGCGGCTCGCGCGGTGCGGCCTCGGCCTGCTCGCCCTCCTCGCCGCGGGCGGCGGCTCCGTGCATACGGTGCAGGCCCAGGACGCGGCGGCGGCGTTGCGCGCAGGGGACTACGACGCCGCCATCGCCGTGCTCACGCGGCAGGCCCGTCAAGAGCCGCGGTCGGCACCGGCCCATCGCACCCTCGCCCGCACGCTGGCCGAGGTGGGCCGCTACGCGGACGCGGAAGCCGCGGTGAGGTCGTTCCAGGCCGCGAGCCCACGCTCCCCCGAGCTCTTCAACACCCTCGGCGAGGTGCTGGCCGCGCGCGGCCGGAACACGGAGGCGGAGGCCGCCTTCCGGAAGGCGATCGCGGGCGCGGCCGCCGACGCGCTCACGGCCGAGGTGAACCTCGCGACCCTCCGCCTGGCCCGCGGCGAGCGCGACGAAGCCATGAAAGGCTTCCGCCGGCTCATCGAGGCCTACAACCACTCCGGCTCGCTCTCTTCCGAGCAGCTCGCGGCGGTGGCGCGCGCGTGCTGGGCCCTCGGCGCCGACGATCCCCAGCTCTTCAAGGACGCGCTCAAGGCCTTCGACGAAGCCATCGCCAAAGATCCCGACAACATGGACGCGCGCGTGGGCCTCGTCGAGCTGTTCCTCGAAAAGTACAACCGCACGGATGCCGCGACGACGGCGCGGGAGGCGCTCGAACAGAGCCCCTCCCACCCCCGCGCCTTGCTGGCCATGGCCCGCGTCCTGGACGCGGACGGCGCACCCGGCATGATGGAGACGCTCGGGCGCAGCCTGAAGATGAACCCCGCCCTCGAGCCCGCCCGCGTCTTCCTGGCCGAGGCCCGCCTCGATCAAGAGGACTACGAGGCCGCGGCCCACGAGTCGGAGCAGGTACTCGCGGCGAACCCCGCTTCCCTGCCCGCGCTCTCGACCCTGGCCGCCGCGCGCCACCTGCAAGGCGATCAGGCCCGGTACGAGGATGCGCGCCAGAGGGCCCTCGCCCTCAACCCCCGCAACGCCGAGCTGTACAACCGGCTCGCCGAGATCAGCGCGCGCAATCGCCTCTACCGGCAGGGGGCCGATTTCGCCCAGCAGGCGGTGGCGCTCGACCCGCGCAGCTGGCGTGGGCTCGGCATCCTCGGTCTCAACCAGCTCCGCCTGGGCGCCATCGAAGAGGGGCGCAAGAGCCTCGAGGCCTCGTTCGCCGGCGATCCGTACAACGTGTGGATCAAGAACACGCTGGACCTCCTCGACACCTTCCCGAAGTACAGGGAGACGAAGACGGCGCATTTCCGGATCCTCCTGCACGGCAAGGAAGCGGACCTGCTCGCGCCCTACGCGGCGGAGCTGGCCGAGGATGCCTACGCACGCCTTTCCGCGCGTTACGGGTATCGGCCGGACGGCCTCGTTCGGGTCGAGGTCTACCCCGACCACGCGGACTTCTCCGTGCGCACCGTCGGCCTGGCCGGTCTGGCGGGCCTCGGCGCGTGCTTCGGCCCCGTCCTCGCCATCGACTCGCCCTCGGCGCGCGAGGTCGGCCAGTTCAACTGGGGCTCGACCCTGTGGCACGAGATCGCGCACACGTTCACGCTCGGACTGACCGGCAACCGCGTGCCGCGCTGGTTCACGGAGGGGATCTCCGTGCACGAAGAGCACCGGGCGCGGCCCGGGTGGGGCGACGACGTCACCGTCGAGTTCCTCCGGGCTCTCCGGTCCGGCGAGCTGCTGCCCCTCGCCGACCTCAACCGCGGCTTCGTGCGACCGAAGGGACCCGAGCAGGTGGCCATCTCGTACTACCAGGCCTCGCTCGTCGTCGAATGGATCGAATCGCAGCGCGGCTTCCCGGCCGTGGTCTCTCTCCTGAAGGCCTACGGCGAAGGACGCAGCACCGCGCAGGCCTTCGAGAGCGTGCTCGGCACGACGCTGGAAGACTTCGACAAAGCCTTCTTCGCGCACCTCGAGCAGCGCTTTGCCGGACCGCTGGCCGCCATCCGGCCGGCGATGAAGGTCGCGCTGCCGGGCCAGGGCCCCGCCCGCACCTCGCCCGCGGACGTGGAGGCACGCGCCAAGGCCGACGCCGGTGATTTCGACGCCCAGCTCGCCGCCGGCCTCGCCCTCTTCCACGCCGGCAAGCGCGCGGAGGCGCTCCCCTACCTCGAGCACGCGCAGGCGCTCTTCCCCGAGTACGCCGGGCGGGACAGCCCGCACTTCTACCTGGCCGCGATCGACAAGGACCAGGGCCGGCCAGGGGACGCGGTGAAGGAGCTGCAGCAGCTCACCGCGATCACGGACAGCCACTACCAGGCCCAGCTCGAGCTGGCGCGCCTGCTCGAGGACCAGGGCGACCTGGCCGGGGCGGCGGCGTCCCTGGACCGTGCGCTCTTCATTTCGCCGTTCGAGCCCGCGGTGCACGAGCGCCTGGCCGCCCTCTCCGCGCGCCTCGGCGACCGCGCAGGCCTGGTGCGCGCGCGTCGATCCCTGGTGGCCCTCGATCCCGTCGACCGCCCGGAGGCGCTCTATCAGCTCGCGCTGGCCCTGGTCGAGGCCGGCGATGCGGCCGCGGCCCGTCGTGAGGTCCTGCACGCGCTGGAGATCGCGCCGCGCTTCCAGCGCGCCCAGGAGCTGCTGCTCCGGCTGCACGACGCCCGCGCCGGGAGCGCCAATCCATGAGGATGACGGTGCCGATCCTGCTGCTCCTCGGCGCGGCCGCCGCGGGTGCGGCCGGCGACGGCTACGAGCCGCCGGACGTGGACTACAAGAACACCACGTACAACGGTCGCTTCACCTTCGTGCGCGTCCGCTTCCGGCCGTCCGACTGGGGTCCGGGCCGCTACATGTGGGGGCTCGACCTCAAGTGGAATCACGACTATCCGCGCGCCGAGGCGCATTTCATGAAGATGCTGCACGAGCTGACCACCCTCGACCCCAACCAGGGCGGCGGGAACATCCTCTCCCTGGACGACCCGGAGATCTTCAAGTACCCCGTCGCCTACATGTGCGAGCCCGGGTTCTGGACCCTCGGCGACAAGGAGGCCGCCGGCCTGCGCGCCTACCTGTCGAAGGGCGGTTTCCTGATCGTGGACGACTTCGTCGGACGTCACTGGAGCAACTTCGCCGAGCAGATGGGAAAGGTCCTGCCCGGCGGCCGCCTGGTCGAGGTGGACAACGATCATCCGGTGTTCGATTCGTTCTTCCGGGTGGAGGACCCGCGCGCGTTCCCCCATCCCTACTTTCGCGTCTCGCCGGACTACTTCGGGATCTACGAGGACAATGATCCCGCCAAGCGACTCCTGATGATCGTCAACTTCAACCAGGACGTGAGCGAGTACTGGGAGTGGTCGGACACGGACATCAACGCCATCGACCTCAACAACGAGGCCTACAAGCTGGGCGTGGATTACGTGATCTATGGAATGACGCATTGAGCCCGATGATCGACGAGCTCGTTGTTGGGGCGCTGGGGCAGCCAGCAAGGCGAGGGCCCGCAGGTCTGCCGCAAGTGCGCCATCGTGATGACCGCACGCGCGGCTTGGCAGCCAACCAGTGAGCGCGGCGCCGCGCAGCGGCGGCGCGCGACGGGGGGTTTCAGGGGGGGAGTTCATTCCCACGTTTGATGGAGAATGAATTCCCCCCCTGAGATAAAAGACAGGAGCGAAATGACCGCCACGAACGTTCCTCTCGACCAGGCCGGCTCGGACGACGTCGCCCTCGCCGAGCGCATGAAACAAGGCCGCGACCGCATCGTGCGCGAGCTGCGCAAGCTGATCGTGGGCCAGGACGACGTGATCGAGCAGGTGCTGATCTCGCTCTTCGTCGGCGGCAACAGCATCATCACGGGCGTGCCCGGCCTGGCCAAGACCCTGATCATCCACACCCTGGCCCAGGTGCTGGACCTCAAGTTCTCGCGCATCCAGTTCACGCCGGACCTGATGCCGTCCGACATCACGGGGACGGACATCATCCAGGAGGATCCCGAGACCGGGCGCCGGCACCTGGTCTTCGTGCCCGGCCCGATCTTCAGCCACATCGTCCTGGCCGACGAGATCAACCGCACCCCGCCCAAGACGCAGTCCGCCCTGCTGGAGGCGATGCAGGAGCACCGCGTGACCGTGCAGGGCAAGACGTACACCCTCGAGGAGCCGTTCTTCGTGTTCGCCACCCAGAATCCGATCGAGCTCGAAGGAACCTATCCCCTGCCGGAGGCGCAGCTCGACCGGTTCATGTTCGACATCGTGATCGACTACCTTCCCGCGGCGGAGGAGATGAAGGTCGTGGCCACGACCACGGCCATCCAGGACTTGCGCTTCGAGCGCGCGGTGAGCGGGGCGGAGATCGTCGCCTTCCAGGCCCTGGTGCGGCGCGTGCCCGTGGCGGACGAGGTCATCCGCTATGCCGTGGACCTGGCCCGCACCAGCCGACCCTCCGCCCCCGATCCGCCCGAGTTCGTCAAGAAGTGGATCGAGTACGGGGCCAGCGTGCGCGCCGCCCAGTACCTCGTGCTCGGGGGCAAGGCGCGCGCCCTCATGCACGGCCGCTATCACGTCAGCTTCGAGGACATCCGCGCTCTCGCCTACCCCGTCTTCCGGCATCGCATCCTGACCAACTTCCACGCGGAGTCGGAGCGCATCAGCAAGACGCGCGTGGTCGAGGAGCTGCTGGCCGCGGTGCCCGTGCCGCGCTCGCGCATGTAGGAGACGATCCCGATGTCCAGCGCCGAGCCCCGCCGCGAAGTGCCCGCGAGCCGATTCCTCGCCCCCGAGGTGCTCGCTCGCATCGGCAACATCGAGCTGCTGGCCCGCACGGTCGTGGAAGGCTTCGTGAGCGGCCTCCACAAGTCGCCGTACCTGGGGCGCTCGGTGGACTTCGCCGAGCATCGCGCCTACATGCCCGGCGACGACATCCGGCGCATCGACTGGCGCCTTTTCGGGCGCACGGACCGCTTCTACCTGAAGGAGTTCGAGGCCGACTCCAACACGGACCTCGTCCAGCTCCTCGACCTCTCGCGCTCGATGCGCTTCACCAGCCACGCTCTCACCAAGCTGGATTACGCGCGCTACCTGGTCGCCTGCCTGGCCCACCTTGCGCGCAAGCAGCGGGATCGCGTCGGGCTCATCACCTTCGACGACGACGTGGTCGATTTCGTGCCGCCCTCGGCCAAGCACCTGCCCATCCTCCTGCACACGCTCGACCGCGCGGATCGGGCGCGCGAGGGAGCGGGCAAGGGCGAGCTGGCGCGTCCGCTGCGCAAGGCGGGCGAGGCCTGCCACCGTCGCGGCCTGATGGTGCTGGTGTCGGACCTCTACGAGGACCCCCGCGCGGTGCTCGACGCGGTGGCGCTGCTCAGCCACCGCGGCGGCGACCTCATGGTCTTCCACGTCCTCGATCCCGCGGAGCTGGAGCTGCCGCTCGACGAGCCCGCCGCCTACGAGGACCTGGAGAGTGGAGAGCGCATCCCGGTGGTGCCGGAGGCCGTGCGCGAGCGCTACCGCGCCCTCGTCGCCGCTCACATCGAGACCCTGGGCCGCGTCCTGGGCGAGAACCGGATCGACTACGGGCTCTTCGACACGTCCAAGCCCCTGGATCACGCGCTGGCGAGCTTTCTCACCCGGCGCGAGCGCATGATGAGGGTGCGCTGATGGGATTCCTCACACCTGCATTCCTGGCCGGCCTCGCCCTTCTCGCCATCCCCGTGCTGGTGCACCTCACCAATCGCCCGCGCAGCGAGACGGTTCCGTTCCCTTCCCTCATGTTCCTGCAGAGGATTCCCTACCGGTCGGTGCGGCGGCAGAGCCTGCGCCATTGGCTGCTGTTCGCGATGCGCTGCCTGGCCTTCCTCCTGCTGGCCCTCGCCTTCGCGCGACCGTTCGTCGGGGGACGGGGCCGGGCCGCGACCGTCCTCGGCGGCGCCAAGGTGCGCGTCGTGCTCCTCGATCGCTCCTATAGCATGGGCTACGCCGGGCGCTGGCCACGTGCCCTCGAGGCGGCGCGACGGGCGGTGAGCGAGCCGGGACCAGCGGATCGCGTGGCCCTGGTCCTCTTCGATCGCGGGCCGGAGTCCAGCGGAGAGCCCAGCGCCGACCGCTCCGCCGCGCTGGCCGCGCTGGCCGCCGCGCGGCCCGGCTTCGGCGTGACCCGCTACGCGCCCGCCCTGCGCATGGCCCAGGAGATGCTCGACGCCTCCCTTCTCCCGCGACGCGAAGTCGTCCTCGTCACCGATTTCCAGAAGGCGGGATGGGAAGGCGGGGACGACGTCCAACTGCCTCCGTCCACCACGCTGACCTGGGTCGACGTGTCCGATCGCGGCGCGTCCAACCTCGCGGTCACGGGCGTCGAGATGGAGCGGGACTACGAGTCGGGCCGCGAGCGCGTCAAAGCCGCCGCCCGCCTGGTGAACAAGGGCCCGCGTCCGGTGGAAGGCGCGGAGGTCACCTTCGACGTGGACGGCCGGACGGTGCGCCAGCAGCGGGCAAGCCTCGCTCCGAACACCTCGGCGACCGTCACCTTCGAGCCCTTCCCCCTTCCGCCCGCCGTGGCCCGCGCGACCGTCCGCGTCACCCCGGATGCCCTTGCCCAGGATGACGCGTTCCATTTCGTCCTCGCGCCCGGAGGCGACCTGCCCGTCCTGGTCCTGGAGAACGGTCCCCCGCGAGGACGCAGCCTCTACCTGCAGCGCGCCCTGGCCATCGGCCATCGGCCGCGGTTCCGCGTCGACCTGAAGGACGTGGCACAGCTCGGACCCGACGATCTCCGTCCGGGCATGCTGGTCGTCCTCAACGATGCCCCGCCACCCAGGGGGCTCGCGGCACGACGGCTGCGGGAGTTCGTGGAGGCGGGTGGTGGACTGCTGGTGGTGCTGGCCGACCAGAGCACCCCCGCCGCCTGGCAAGGCGAAGCGGCCAGCCTGCTCCCGGGTCCGCTCGGCCCGGCCGTCGATCGGTCCGCGGATTGGGGAGCGACCCTCGCCTATCTCGACTATGGCCATCCCGTGTTCGAGCTGTTCCGCGGCCCGCACAGCGGCGACTTCTCGTCCGCGCGTTTCTTCCGCTACCGCAGGCTGGAGGCGAAGGACGGCGTGCTCTCGCGGTTCGACGACGGCGCGGTGGCGCTGGCGGACAAGGCGATCGGCAAGGGCCGCGTTCTCGTGTGGACCAGCAGCATCGACACCGCCTGGAACGATCTCGCCCTGCAACCCGTCTTCCTGCCCTTCCTCCACCAGCTCGTGCGCCATGCGGCCAGCCACGCGGAGTCGCCGGCGTGGCACACCGTCGGGGAGGCCCTCGATCTCTCGCGTGAGCCCTCGCTCCTGAAGAGCGAGGCCATCGCGCTCGGCCCGTCCGGTGAGAGATCGCGGCTCCCCGCGGGCAGCAAGGGTCTCGAGCTCACCGCGCCCGGCTTCTACGAGGTGCGGATGGCGGGGGCGAGCGCTCCCCTCCAGGTGGCGGCCGTCAACGTGGACCGCGCCGAGTCCGACCTCGCCTCCATGGACCCGGAGGAGCTGGCGGGGGCGGTCCTGCGTGCCCGCGGCGGCGCCGCCACCGCGCACGCGGAGCCGGCCCTCACGACCGACGAGCACGAGAGCCGGCAGGCCCTGTGGCAGTACCTCTTGATGGCCGCGCTGCTGTTGCTCGCGACGGAGACGGTGCTGTCCAATCGAAGTGGACCCATTAGGAGTGTGGCCATGTCCCACCCGGCCCTGACTCGGACACACTCCTCGGTGAAAAAGCCATGACCCACGCGAGCTACGACGAGCTGCGACGCGTCATCCACGACGTGCGGCGGCGGTGGCGGCTGAAGATCGCGCTGCGCGGAATCGCGCTCCTCATGGCCACCGGCCTGGCCACCTTCGCCGTGTCCGCCTACGCGATGGACCACTTCCGCTACGAAGCCTGGGCCGTGAACGCCTTCCGCGTCTTCGCCTACGTGACCCTGCTGGCGCTGGCGGGCCGGTTCCTGGTCCTTCCCCTCTGGGGCCGGGTGAGCGAGGACCGGGTCGCGCTCTACGTGGAAGAGCACGAGCCCTCCCTGCAGGCCGCGGTGCTGAGCGCAGTCGCGGTCGGGGGCAAGGAAGGCGCCGCGCGGGGAGAGGTCTCGCGCGCCCTGGTCGAGCGGCTCATCGAGGACGCGGTCGAGAAGTGCCAGACCATCGATTACGGCCGGCAGGTCGAGCGGCGGGGGCTTCGCCGTGCCTCCGGCCTGCTCGCGGCCGCGGCCGCCCTCGGCATGGCCGTGACCATCCTCAGTCCCGCCTTCATGCGGCACGCGGCGCCGCTGCTGTTCGCTCCCTGGAGCGTGCGCGCGGCGAGCCCGTACGCGATCGAGGTCGATCCCGGCAACGCCACCGTGGCCCGCGGCGGGAGCCAGCCCGTCACCGCGCGTCTCAAGGGCTTCGAGTCGGAGACGGTGGAGCTGAGCGTGCGCACGGGCCCCACCGGCGACTGGAAGCGCTGGCCGATGACGACGGAGCCGGGCCAGGACGGGTTCCGCTTCGTCCTCTTCGCCCTGGATGCGCCCGCGGACTATTTCGTCGAGGCCAGCGGCGTGCGCTCGGCCCCCTTCCATCTCGATGTCGCGGACATCCCGTACGTGAAGCGGGTGGACCTGGAGTACCGCTTCCCCGCCTACACCGGTCTGCCCCCGCAAGCCGTCGCGGACACGGGCGACGTGGCCGCGCTCCGCGGCACGGAGGTCGTCGTGCACGTCACGCCGACCATGAAGGTCACGGGCGGACGCCTGCAGGTCGAAGGCGAAGACGCACGGCCCATGACGGTCGCGGACGACGGCACGCTGGTGGCGACGTTCCCGATCCAGAAGGACGGCTTCTACCGCGTCGCCTTCCCCGGCCGCGACGGCCGGATGGCCGCGGGCTCCCCGGACTACACGATCGACGTCCTGGCCGACCAGCCCCCGACGGTCACGTTCCTCAAGCCCGGCCGCGACGCCAAGGTCACTTCCATCGAAGAGGTCTTCACCGAGATGCGCGCGGAAGACGACTACGGAGTTGGCCGCGCCGAGCTCGTATACTCCGTGAACGGCGGCCCCGAGAAGTCGGTGGTCCTGCATCAGGGCCACGGACGCAAGTCGGTCTCCGCCGGGCACACGTTCTTCCTGGAGGAGCTGTCGCTCGAGCCGGGCGACTTCATCTCCTACTTCGGACGCGCGACGGACGAGAGCGCGCCCCATCAGACGACGACGACGGACATCTACTTCATGGAGGTCCGGCCGTTCGCCAAGGAGTACAAGCAGGCGGACGAGCGCGGGGCGCGCGGCGCCCCCGGCGGGGACAGCAGCGGCGCCCTGTCCTATCAGCAGCGGCAGATCATCGCGGCCACCTTCAAGATCGTCCGCGACCGGCGCGCGGCGGACAAGCAGGCGGCCGAGGATCTGGCTACGCTCGCTCTCGTCCAGGGCCGATTGCACGACCAGGTGCAGTCCCTGGTCCAGCGCATGGCCAACCGCGGCGTGGCGGAGCCCGGCTCCGGCTTCGCCAAGACGGCGGACTCGCTGCGCGCGGCCCAGGTGGAGATGGCTTCCGCCCGCGGGCAGCTCCAGGCCAAGAAGGCCAAGGACGCGCTGACGCCGGAGCAGGGCGCGCTCAAGCACCTCCAGCGGGCGGAGGCCGCCTTCCGCGAGGTCCAGGTGAGCTTCGGCAACGAAGGCGAGAGCGGGGGCAACTCGGCCATGAACGCGGAGGAGCTGGCCGACCTCTTCGAGCTGGAGCTGGACAAGCTCAAGAACCAGTACGAGACCGTCCAGCGCGGCCAGCAGCAGCAGGCGGACGACCAGGTGGATGCCGCCCTCGAGCGCCTGCGCGAGCTGGCCCAGCGCCAGGAGCAGGAGGCGGAGCGCATGCGCCGCAAGTCCGGCGGCCCGCCGAACATGGGCGGAGGGGGCGGCGGCTCCCAGCGCCAGCTCGCCGAGCAGACGGAAGAGCTGGCCCGCCGCCTCGAGCGTCTCGCCCGGGAGAAGTCCAACCCCGCGATGCAGGAGACCGCGCGGCGGCTGCAGGACGCCGCCAACGCGATGCGGCGCTCCAGCACGGGCGGGGAGGGCACGGGCGAGGCGGACGCGAAGGCCGCGCTCGATCGCCTGCGCGACGCGCGCAAGCGCCTGGAGAACGAGCGCACGGGCCGCCTCGATCGCGACGTCCAGCAGGCCCTGCGCACGGCGGAAGAGATGCGCCAGGCCCAGGAGAAGATCGCGGGCGAGGCCGAGCAGGAGATGGGCGCGCGCGCCGGCGGCGCCGGCGGCAATGGCGAGAACGGACGCCTGGAGCGGCTGCTCGAGCGCAAGGACACGCTCGGCAGCCAGGTCGGCGAGCTCGAGAGCCAGCTCGACCGCATGGCCCGCGACGCGCGCGCCACCAACAAGGACGCGGCGCGCCGGCTCCAGGAGGCGGCGGACGGCATCCGCGATCGCAAGCTCAGGGACAAGATCCGCTATTCCAAGGGCGTGGTGAAGGCGGGCGCGGCCGAGCAGGCACGACAGCTCGAGGCCGAGATCGGCTCGGACATCGGGAATCTCCAGAAGAAGCTCGGCGAGGCGGCGGGCGCGGCCAGCGCGTCGGGCGAAGACAAGCGGATGGCCGCGCTCGAGCGGATGCGCGGGCTCGTCCGCGGGCTCGAGTCCGTCGAGGAGCGGCTGCGCGAAGGCCAGCCGTCAGGCCAGCAACAGGGCAGGCAAGGACAGAGCGGCCAGCAGGGACAGCAGTCGGGCTCGCCATCCAGCCGCGGCGCGGCGCAGGGGCGCGAGGGCGCGTCCGACGGCGGCGCGCAATCGGGGGCGGGCTTCGGCGGCGGACCCCCCGGCCCCGCCCCGCGCCCGGACGAGGCACGGCAGCTCCAGCGCGAGCTGCGCGAGAGGGCCCGCGAAGCGGAAGCGCTGGGTCGCGAGCTCGGGGAGGGACGGCCCGGTGACCGCGGGGCGGCGGCGGGGCTCGGCAGCGCGCTGCGCGAGATGAGGCGGTTCGAGGATCCGCGCGTCTACGGCGAGCCCCGGGGGTTGGCCGAGCTCGTGGCCTCCGTCGTCCAGGGTCTGAAGGCCGCCGAGTTCGCGATGCGGCGCGAGGTGGAAGGTCCGGATCGCGAGAAGCTCTTCCTCTCCGGCACCCAGGACCTGCCGCCGGGCTGGCAGGCCCTGGTCGAGGAGTACTACCGCTCGCTCTCCCGGAAGCCGGCGGTCAGTTCGCCGTCTTCAAAGTGAGGACCGGGCCAGCATGATGGCCGGTCGGACGGTGCGAGCGACCCTCGCCGTCGTGACCCTCGCCACGTCGCTGGGCGCGGCGCCACCCGGGTCCTCGAACGCGCACGCGACGCCCACGTCGTTCGAAGTGGAGGTGCCGGGAGGTACGGCACGCCTGGCCCAGGCCGCGGGACTCGATCCGACGACGGACGCGTGGCGCCTCCTTCCCGATCTCACGCGCCGCCTGCACGCGTCGTTCGGCGAGCGCACGGGGACCCACGTGGCTCCGCAGCTCTCCGCGTTCTTCGCGGCCGCCGGCCGCGCCACACCGCCGACCACAATCGCGTCGCGTGAACAGGGCGCCGGCACCGCGCCCCTCCTCCTCGCTCCCGCCGAGCCCCACGTCCCCGCATCCGTGCCCGAGCCTTCGCTCGTGCCCGCCGGCGCCGAGCGGGTCTCGCTCCCGCTCAGCCCCGCGGCCTGGGACCGCATCCTGGGCCGCGATCGGAAGGGACGGCGGCGAGACATCCTGACCGCGATCGTGCTCGACGGCGGCGCGGCGCGCCTCTACCGCGGCCTCAGCACCCTCGACTCCCCCACCCTGGCCGTGCTGGCGGACGGAAGGGCCCTGCGCACGATCTACCGCGGCCACGCCGATGCCTTCGCGGCCTTCGCGGCCAGCTTCCGGGTCGAAGGCGGCCGCGTCCTGGTGCCGGGCGGCCATGCCGAGGCCGCGCTGTGGCAGGACTTCGTGGGGGCGTCCGTGATGCGCCCGGGCGATTTCCTGGTACAGCTCGCGGCCGCCGACCAGGGCCGCGTCTTCTTCTTCTACGACGCCATCGATCGCCTCGACGACCCGCACCGCCGCTTCGCGCTCTCCGCCGCCGAGCACGACCCCGCTCGTCGCGAGCAGCGCGTTCGCGCCCTGCGCACCGCCTTCGCCGCCGCCAATCCCTGGTGGGATGCCGTTCGCCCGCCCTTCTCGCGTCCGGCCGCGGATGCGCCGCGCGCCCTCGAGGTGGCGCGCGTCACCGCGGAGGGTGTCCTCGCCCCGCCCAACCGCCAGCTTCTCTGGGCGGCGGCCTTCGACGACCGGGTCGAGGCGTCTTCGGAGTGGCGCTCCCGCCTGGCTCAGTCCGCGCCCGCCGACGCCGCCTGGCTCGTCGAGCGCATCGCGATCGTGGACCCCAACGAGGGCCGCAGCCGCCTGGGCATGCTCGCCTTCGCGCAGCGCGTGTTCACGGGCGCGGACGCCGAGGCCGATCCCGCCGACCTGCTCGTGGCCCTGCGCGGCTTCGGCCGCTATCGCGCCCTCGCCCTCGCCCTCGAACGGATGGGCGTCCGTGATCCGTCCCTCTACGCCGCCGCCACACGAAGCGCGGAGCAGATCGAGGCGGCGGGCCATGGCGAGCGCGGGCGCGCGACCCTCGCCGAGTTCCAGGGCACGCTGGTCCTCGTCGAGCGCGCCGTGGCTGCCGGATCGCTGGACGAAGCCGCCGCGGGCGCCCTCGTGCGCTCGCTCGCGGGCGTGAAGCTCGAGGACGGCCGCTTTGGCGATCGCCTCGCCTCCTGGATCGAGCACGAGCTACTGCCGACGCTGCGCGCGCGCCTGGGCCTGCCCTCCTCCGCGAGCGCGGAGGCCGTGGTCCTACGCGCCATGGCAGGGCCGGCCGGGGCGGCCACGCGCCTGGAATGGGAAGGTCTCACCTACGACGTCGATCCGGCGGAGGCCGAGTACCGGGGGCTGCGTGCGATCCGCCGCCTCCAGGGTGGGTCCACCCTGGAGGAAGTCCTGGCCGGAGCGGACGCCGACCGCGAATCGCGGCTAGGCCTGGTTCTCACGGACCTCGCGTATGCCGCGGCCCTCGGCGGCGCGGAAGGCGCGCCCGCCGGCCTCGAAGACGTCGCGCGCCGCCACGGGTTCGCGCTCGGCGAGCCGGCGCCTCTCGGGGGCCCGCGGCCGGAATGGGCGGTGCCGCAGGAAGTCCGGGGCCCGGCTCAGCGCTGGCATGCGGAGGGCGCGCTCCTCGGCCTGGACGTGGCCCTGGCGCGGCTCGCCTTGCGCCGCCTCGAGATGGACGTGCCTCCGGTTCCCCTCCTCAGCGGGGCCGACCGCCGATCCTTCGCGGAGGGCGCGGTCCTGGTCCGGGCCAACGCCGTCGACGACGCGACCCGCGACGGCCTTGCCGAAGGCCTGCGCCGCGGACGTGCACGCCTCGCGGAGGCCGCCTCCGATCCCGTCGCCCTCGAACGCGTGGTCGCCGACCTCCGGCTGCGCGACTGGCGGCGGGGTGCCCTCCTCTCCATCGTCGCCCGCGACCCTGCGCACCTCGAGAACGCATTCACTCTCGTCGAGGAGCTGTGGCTCGGCGGGGAGGGTGAGCCGCCGCCCACGGCCGCTGTCTGGGGCACGAGCGCACGCGGGGACGACGGCTGTCTCTGCACGCGTCTGCCCCGGCCCGCGCCCCTCGACGAGCTGGCCGGGCGCACCGCGGACGGGCGGCTGGCCGCGCTTTCGCCCGACCTGCAGCTGCGCGTCGCCGACCTGCTGGCGGAGATGAAGCTGCCCGCGCGCCTGGCCCCCGCCATCCTCAGCCTGGCCGTCCAGGACTTGATGGACGAAGCGCGGCCCGCCTATCTCGAGGACGCGCTGGCCATCTCGCGCTACGCGCGCACCCTCACGCGCACGCGCATGGAAGACTACGTGTCCGCACTGGTGGGACGCGGGCCGCTGGCCCCCGTCACCGAGCCATGACCCGGTCCCTCGGCGCGGCGGCCGCGGTCACCCTCGCCCTTCTCGTCCCTCCGGCCCTCCGGAGCGACGCGCCGGTGAGCGGCGCCGCCGACCTCCGCATCGTCGCCCCCGCCGCCCACGAGCGCGTGCAGGGCCTCGTCACCGTGCGCGCGGAGGTGGGTCCGGACATCGCCGGCCGCGTCGCCCGCGTCTCCTTCCGCGTCGACGGCGAGGCGCTTTGTACCCGCGAGCGCCCGCCCTACGAGTGCGAGTGGGACGCGGGTGGACGCCCCACGGTGCACGTCCTGCGGGCGGTCGCCGACCTCGAAGGCGGCGCGCGCCGCATCGTGACGCTGCGCACGGAGGGCGCGCTCCGGGCCGCCGCCGCCCTTCCCTTCGCCTTCACCGTCGCCGCCGACGTGAACGTGGTCCAGGTCATCGCCATCGTCACCGACGGCAAGGGCCGCTTCGTGAGCGGGCTGGGCGAGAGCGACTTCCGCGTCTTCGAGGACGACGCCCCGCAGCCGGTGAGCCACCTGATCGGCGAAGGCACGCCACGCGAGGTGGTGGTCGCGGTGGACATGAGCAGCAGCATGACCGACGCCATGCCCCAGGTGCGCAAGGCCGTGCGCGCCTTCCTGGGCGCCCTGCGCCCCGACGACCAGCTCACCCTCCTCGCCTTCAACGACAACGTGTTCACGCTCGCGCGGCGGGAGACCGACATCGCGGCCCGCCTGCGCGCGGTGGACCGCCTCACGCCCTGGGGAGGCACCGCCCTCTACGACGTGCTCCTGCGCGCGATGGAGCTCCTCCGCCATCGCAAGGGCCGCAAGGTGCTCGTGGTCTTCACGGACGGCGAGGACCAGTCGAGCGGTTCCAGCTTCGCGGACGTGGAGCGGCGGGCAGAAGTCAACGACGCGCCCATCTACATGATCGGCCAGGGCCGGGCCACCACCGACGCCAAGCTGCGCGAGGTGATCGAGAAGCTGGCGCGCATGAGCGGCGGCCGCGCCTTCCACACCGACCGCATCGACGAGCTCGAGCCCGCATTCGCGCAGATCGTGGACGAGCTGGACAACCAATACCTGCTCGGCTACGAGCCCAGCAACCCGGCCCGCGACGGGTCCTGGCGGCGGATCCGCCTGGAGGTCGAGGGCGCGGGCCGCAAGGTCCGCGCGCGTCAAGGCTATCGTGCGCTGCCCAGCGGCGGTCCCGCGGAGGACCGGCCATGATCCCCATTCGGGGGCCGCGCGTCGCGATTGCGGCGCTCGCGCACGCGTCCCTCCTGATGATCCTCATCTGGGGCCGGTGTCCGGCCGCGAGCGCCGCGGACGCGCCGCCGGCCTCTCCCGCTCCGTCTCCCGCTGCGCCCTCCGCCGCCGCGCGGCCCGTGTTCGGGTCCGACGTCGACGTCGTGGCCGTCGACGTGAACGTCGTGGACAAGCAGGGCCGGCCCCTGCGCGGCCTGGGCGTGGAGGACTTCACGATCACGGTGGACGGCGGCTCCCGGCGCGTGGTCTCCGCCGACTTCGTGTCCCAGGCCATGGAGGAGGAGGCGACACCGATGCCACCGCCCTCCCCTGACCGCCTGGTGAGCACGAACGAGGGCATCCGGCGCGGCCGCATCATCGTGATCGTCGTCGACCAGGGGAACATCCGGCCGGGGGTCGGACGCCATGCCCTGCGCGCGGCCGATCGCCTCATGGACGCGCTGAACCCGCAGGACCAGGTGGCCCTGGTCACCCTGCCCGGGGGCGGACCGCAGGTGGACCTCACGAACGACCACGCGCGCGTGCGCGACGCGCTCAAGCGCATCGTCGGACGCGCCCAATTCGCGGGGCCGCGCCTGAGCCTGGCCCAGGCCCAGTCCCTCGACGACAAGCACGGCTTCGACGTCCAGGACCTCCTCGACCGCCTTTGCCCGGGAACACTCCCCCTCCAGGAGCGCGAGCTCTGCATGAAGGACGTGGAGGGCGAGGCCTTCTCCGTCATGGCGAACTTCCGTCACCAGTCGGACGTCGCCATGAAAGGCCTGCTCTTCGTCATGCAGGGCCTGCAGCAGATCGAGGGGCCGAAGACGGTCGTCCTCATCACCGAGGGCCTCCGCTCGGAGCACAGCGCAGAGCTGCGCACCGTCGCCAACGCCGCCGCTGCCGCCCGCGTGGCCTTCTACGGCATCCGCATCGACGAGGCGGGAATGCCTGACGTCGCGCGCGCGGAAGCGGCGCCCACCGTCCTCGAGGATGCCTCCATCACCACCGGCGACCTCTACGGGCTCGCCGCCCTGACCCGGGGCGCCGTCTTCAGCATCATCGGGTCCGCCGCGCCCTTCGAGCGCATCGCCCGCGAGATCTCCGGCTACTACCTCCTCGGGTTCGAGCCGCAAGGCGGCGACCGCGACGGCAAGGACCACGTCGTCGACGTGAAGGTGTCCCGTCCCGGGCTCACCATCCGCGCCCGTCGCGCCCTGCCCATGGCCGCGCCGCGGCTCGAGCAGCGCGACCTGCTGGCCTCGACCCTGCGCAGCCCGCAGCTCGCCCTGGAGCTGCCCCTGCGCGTCGCCACGTACTCGGTGCGAGACGCCGCCTCCGGCAAGATCCTCGTGATCGTGAGCACGGAAGTCGGCCGAGGGGGGACGTCTCCCGCGGGCCTCGCCGTCGGATTCGCGCTGGTGGACGCCAAGGGCAAGGTCGCGGCCAGCAGCTACCAGCGCGTGGCGGACGACGCGGCGGCCTCCGCGGATGGGCCCGTGAGCTACCTGGGCCGGGCCAGCGTGGACCCTGGTCGCTACACCCTCAAGCTCGCCGCCATCGACGCGCGCGGGCGCCGCGGCAGCGTGGAGCACCCCGTCCGTGCCCTCCTCACGACGATCGGACCGATCGAGGTCGGCGATCTCGTCGTGGGCCCGCCGCCGAGCCGGCCCGGCATGTCGTTGCGCCCGGGCGTGGAGGCCACCGTCGATGCGGGCCTAGCGATCGCGCTCGTCGACCTCAGTTCGAAGGAAGCGGGCCCGCTGACGTCGGCCACGGTCTCCCTCGAGTTGGCCACGGAGGAGAACGGTCCCGCGCTCATCTCCGCTCCCGCCCACCTCTCCGACGTGGCCGACGGGCAGCGCTCGGCGCAAGGCGCGGTCTCACTCAGCCTCGTGCCCCCGGGCCACTACGTCGCCCGCGCGGTGGTCTCCGTCGACGGCAAGCCCCTGGGACAAGTCACGCGCCCCGTCGTCGTCACGCCCTCCCGCGGCGCCGCTGCGACCCCCTTCACTGCCCTCAGCCTGCCCGCCCTCCGTTTCGATCGGCGCGTGCTGCTGGCTCCCGAGGTCGTCGTGGAGGCGCTGGATGCCCTGGCCACCGGCGGTCCGCCCTCCCCCGCCGTCGCACGGGCGGCGGAGGAGGCGCGCCAGGGCCGACTCGACAAGCTCGCCGATCTGCTCGGCGCGCGCGAAGCGCCGTCCGCCGGCCTCGCCTTCCTGCGCGGCCTGGGCCTCTACGCCCGCGGAGAGATGGCGGGCGCCGCCGACCAGTTCCGCGCCACCCTGCGGCTCCGTCCCGACTTCGTGCCCGCGACCCTCTACCTCGGCGCGGCCTCCGCGGCCCTGGGCCGCGATCAGGACGCGGTCGGAGCCTGGAACACGGCCATGCTCGAGGAGGCGCGTTCCCCGGTGCTCTCGCTGCTCATGGGCGACGCGCTCCTGCGTCGCGGCGAAGTCGATTCCGCCGTGGACGTGCTGCGGGAGGCGGCCGCCGCCTGGCCGACGGACGACCGGCTACGCCAGCGCCTCGGCCTGGCCTACCTGGCGGGCGGGCGGGCGGGCGACGCCCTTCCCCTGCTCTCCGCCTACGCGGACGCGCATCCGGACGACGCGGACACGCTGTTCGCGATCGTGCGCCTGCTCTACGAGACGCGGGCCGCGTCGGGTGCAGACCGCGAGCGATTCCTGCGCTACGCGCGGGCCTACGTGGCCACGGCGGGGCCGCAGCAGGCGCTGGTCGCGCATTGGATGAAGGCGGCCTTCGGCGCGAAGCCCTGAGGCCGCCCGCGCGGGCTCAGCGTCCTTCCGCGAACACGAACCACGTCGTCCCGTCACTCACCAGCGTCACGTAGTCCCAGCGCCCGTCCAGCGCCAGCGTGTCCGAATCGTGCGAGTGTCCTTCGTGGATCTCGCGCCCGCCTTCGAGATGCTCGCCCGGCGCCGCCTTCACCAGCACGCGGCCCCGCTCGTCGAGGCGGCGGACGGTGACGAAGCGTGACTGGCCGTTGGCCGCCGCGGGCAGGGTGAGATCCAGCCGGCTCCCCTGCAGGACGCGGACGAGGAAGATCCCGCTCGCGTTTCCGGCGGGCAGCACGAGCGGCCCGCTCGCCGACACGGGCACGTTGACGAACGTGAGCCCGAGACCGATGGGGCCGACCGGGCCCGTGGCGCCGGTGGGGCCCTGAGCTCCCGTCGGGCCGGCGGCACCGTCCGGACCCTGAGGCCCCACCGGGCCTTGCGGACCCATGGACCCGGCAACGCCCTCCGCGCCCTGTGGCCCCGCCGGTCCGGGCGGTCCGACGGGGCCCAAGGCTCCCATCGCGCCGTCCTGACCGGGAGCGCCCTCCGGGCCCTGTGGGCCGACGGACCCGTCGATGCCGTCCGCGCCCTTCGGCCCCGGCTCACCGCGCGGGCCGGGCACGCCGCCGCAGGCCGGCGTGGCCGCGTTGGGGCTGGCCGACCCGCCGTCGAGCATCCAGGCCACCGTCTGCGTCGCCGGGTCATAGCGGAACGAGAACGCGTTCGAGTGCAGGCCGGCGAGCAGGGTCGTGGGCTGCCCGACGTCGCCCGCGGCCGCTCCGTTCACGACGACGCTGTTGTCGGGCCCGACGCTCCGATCCAAAGGCGCCGCGTCGGCGACGCGCTCGTAGCCGAACACGACGATGCGGAGAGCAGGACTGCCGGGATCGGGTCCGACGCATTCCGCCCTGGGTGTCGTCGGGACGACCTGCTCGCAGTTCGCGCCGGAGTAGCCGGCCGGACACTGGCAGGTATAGGCGTTGACGCCGTCGATGCACTGGCCGCCGTTCTGGCACGGGTGGTTCGCGCAGTCGTCGACGTTGGTCTGGCACTGGGGACCGGTGAAGCCCGCCGGACAGGTGCAGGTGTAGCTGCCGGCGGTGTTCGTGCACTGGCCACCGTTCTGGCAGGGACTCGTCGCGCACTCGTCCACGTCCTGGCTGCAGCTCGGTCCGGTGAATCCCGGCTGGCAGACGCAACTACCCACCGTGCTGCAGGTCCCGTGGCCGCCGCACGTCGTCGCGGCCTGGCAGAACGTGCACGTCGGATAGGCGTAGTAGTTCGTCGCGCAGGTGTCGCAGGACGCGCCCGCGTGATTGACCGTGCAGACACAATTGCCCTGCGCGTTGCAGGTGCCGTTCCCGCTGCAGGTGGTGCTCGCGTTGCAGTACTTGCAGGACGGATACCCGTAGTAGCTCGGGGCGCAGGTACTGCACGTGGCGCCCGCGTATCCGGTGGCGCAGGAACACTGCCCGTAATAGTTCGCGGTGCCGTGGCCGCTGCACGTGACCTGGTCGCTGTACTGGCACGACTGGCCACTATGGCCGGGGTAGCAGGTGCAAGAGCCATTGCTGTTGATTCCGTCGCTGCACGTGCCTGCGCTCGCCCCCCCGCACACCTGTCCTCCAGACGTGGGGCAAGGCGCGCAGCTCTGTCCGTAACGACCGGCCGGGCAGGACGCGCATTGCGAGGTGCCGACCGTACCGAAGCGGCGACACTGGTAGCTGTGGAAGAACAAGTTGCAGGAAGTGCTGCCCACCTCGGTATAACCGGGGGGACAGCTTTGGTTGCAGGCGGTGGTGATGTCGCAGCTCGCGTTCTGTACGCCGCAGGTCTGACAGTTGGATGGGCAGGTCGGGCTCGGCGGCAGGCTGCAGGACTGCGCGGTCGCGCGGGCGGGAGCGCCCACGCTCAGGAGCAGGACGGCGGCGGCAGTCGCGAGGACGAAACGCCACGGACCCTGCGCACACAGGGACAGAGCAATCCGTGAACCGGGGAGCCGCACGAGAGCACCTCCGATGGCCGCCGTTACAGTGAAGGGAGTTGCGCCATGCTACTCGGGTGGCCGCGCTTGTCAAACGCGGACCAGCATTGACAACCGGCGCGGCGGCGTGCGAGAGTCGCGTCCCGTGCCACCCCGCCGCCGTGCCGCCGTGATCGTGATCGCCGTGGCCCTCTCCACTTGCGCGAGCGCGGCCTTCGCCCAGTCCATCACCGAGAAGCAGGCGGACGAGATCCTGAAGGAGCTGCGGCAGATCCGGCAGCTCCTCGAGCGGCAGGCGCGAGGAGCGCCCGCCCCCCAGGCGCCGGCGGCGCCCCCCGACGATCACGTCACCTTCTCCGTCCCCGCCGGCCCCGTGCTCGGGCGAGCGGACGCGCCGGTGACGATCGTCGAGTACACCGACCTCGAGTGCCCGTTCTGCCACCAGTTCCACGTGACGACCTTCGCGGACATCAAGAAGACGTACATCGACACGGGCAAGGTGCGCTTCATCAGCCGCGACTTCCCGCTCGGCTTCCATGCCCACGCCAAGAGCGCGGCCGTCGCCTCCCGCTGCGGCGGGGAGCAGGGCCAGTTCTGGGAGCTTCGCCACCTGCTCGCCTCGAACGCGGACAAGCTCGCGCCGGAGGCCGTGCTCGGCTACGCGGGCGAGGTCGGACTGGACCTCAAGCGGTTCCAGGCCTGCCTGGCCGCGGACCGGTTCGCGGCCCTCCTCCAGAAGGACCTGGATGACGCCGTCGCCGTCGGCGTCTCGGGGACGCCGACCTTCGTGATCGCGAAGACGGCGCCCGGCGCGATGCAGGGCGTGCGGATCGTCGGAGCCCAGCCCTTCGCCGCCTTCGACCAGAAGATCCGCGCTCTCCTGGAGCCGGCGCCGACCACGGCTCCCTGACCGGCGCTACGGCAGCGCGACCGTGGCGAGCGTGTCCGCCCTGACCTCGAATGGCCGCGGCTCCGCGCCCTCGACCTGCAGGACGTAGGAGCCCGGGGCGAAGTTCTCCAGGCGGCGGATGGGCGCGGTCAGGGTGAGCCGGCCCTCCGGGGAGAAGAACGCGAACGGGTAGGGCTGTCCGCCGCCGATCAGGATCTGCGCGCGCGCGCTCCCGTGCGCGAGCGTGACGGGCCCCGCGTGGATCTCGATCCCGCCCCCGACGGTCAGCGGCAGCAGGACGGCGGGCGCGGGCGTCGTCACGGCCAGGACCGCGGGGGCGTAACCGCTGGCATAGACGGCCAGCCCATAGCTGCCGGGAGGCAGGGACGGGATCTCGCCTCGCCCGTCGCTGTCGAGTCCCACCATGCCCGCGAACACCGTCGCGCCCGATCCGTCCGTCGCACGCGCCTGGACCGCGCGCAGCGGCACCCCGAAGGACGCGTCGCGCACCTCGATCGCGATGCCGGTCCCGCGCGTGAGCTCGACGACGAGGTCGTCGCCGCCGCTCTCGACGGGCGTGACCTCGCGCGTCTCGACCTGATAGCCGGACTTGCGCGCGACGAGCGTGTAGGGGCTGGCCTCGAGGTCCTCCAGGCTGAATCGCCCGTTGCTGTCCGTGGTCGCCCCGCGTGGACCGCGAGCCGCGGTGTGCGTGTTGGCCTGCACGACCACGTCGGCCAGCGGCTGGTGGGTCGTGGCATCGACGACGAGGCCTCCGAGCCGCGCGAACGGGATGACGAGGTCGAGGGTCGCGTCGCCGTTGATCGTGATCGACTGGAGGCGGGGGGCGCCGCCGGGTCCTTCGGGAGCGCTGACCGTCACGTTGTAGGTGCCCTCGGAGAGGCCTTCGAGCCGGTAGGCGCCGGACCCGTTCGTGCGCGCCGACGTGAACGGTCCGCCTCCGCCGCGTGAGGCCGAGACGTTCGCGCCCTCCAGGGGCTGGCCGTTGCGCGTGACCATCCCCGACAGCGAGAACCCGCTCTCGAACACGATCTGGGCCTGCGCCTCGTCCTCCCCCTCCGCGATCTCGACCTGTGCGCTCGCCGAACGCATGCCGGCGGTCGGATCGCCCGCCATCGCGCGCAGGTCGACGGGACCGGCGGGAGCCCCCGTCAGCTCGAAGGAGCCGTCGGCGGCGGCGCTGGTGGCCGCCCCATAGCCGTCCGGCCCGCTCGCGAACACGCGCACGCTGGCGCGCAAGGCGGCGGGCAAGCCGGAGACCACGCCGCGGATGCGCGTCCCCGAGGCCAGCGACAGCACCAGGTTCTCGCGCGACTCCCCGACTTGCAGGATGACGTCCGCGGGCGTCGTGCCGTGTCCGCGCAGCGACGCGGCCACGCTGTAGCGGCCGGCCGTGACATGGCGGAAGCGGAAGCGGCCGGCATCGTCGGTGACGGTCGTGTCGCCCCCCGCGAATCCCCCGAAGCCGCCGCCGCGGCCACGTCCGCCTCCGGCTCCGGCGGAAAGGCTCACCGCCGCCCCCGCGAGCGGCGCGCTCGTCGGCGACAACACCACCCCGCCGACCGTTCCCCCGGGCAGCATGCGCAGCTCGGCGGAGGCGGGTCCCTCCTTCACGTCGACCACTGCCGTGGCGTCCGCGTAGTCCGGATGCTGCGCGACCACGGTGTACGAGCCCACGGCCAGGCCCTCGATCGCGAAGCGGCCCTCGCTGTCCGTGCGCGCGTCGGACTCGCCCATGAGCTGCGCCAGCGCACGGCCGCCCCCACCCGCGCGCTGCAAGGTGACGGCGGCATCGAGGACGGGGACACCCCCCGCGCCGTCGAGCACCCGGCCGCGGATCGCGTTGCCGGGGACGAGGCGCACTTCGACGCCTTCGCGCGTGCCGCCTTCGTCCACGGACACGCCGCCCACGCGCGCGCTCTGATAGCCCTTGGCCTGCGCCACGACCTCCCAGGTGCCGGCGGGCACGTCTTCGAGGACGAACGCGCCTTCCTCGCTGTGGATTGCTTGCGGCCCCGCGCCGCCGCCGCCGGCCACCGCGCGGATGACGCGGACCATCGCCCGGCCGCCTCCGCCTCCGAAGCGGCCGCCGGGTCCGGAGCCGCCGCGGCCACTGGACCGGTCAGGGCCGAAGTCGACCTGGAAATCCGCGACGGGCGACAGGGTCTGCGCATCGATCACGCGGCCGGCGATGCGGCCGGGTCCGGGGACGACGATGTCCACGTCCTCGGAGGGCGCGGCCACGCCTTCGCGCCGCGCCCCCGTCCCGTCGGGCCCGAGGACCACGAGGTCGTAGGTCTCCCCCGCGCGCAGGCCGGCGATGGAAAAGCCGCCGTCGGCGCCGGTGGGGCGCAGGTCGGCGCCGGGTGCGAACGGACCGAAGCCGGGCTCGGACCCGCCCGCGGTCACCGCGCGCACCCAGTACCCCTCGGCGCTCCGCCCGTCGCGCCGCGAGATGGTGCCGCGGATGCCCGCGCCCGCGGCCAGGGTGATGTCGAGCGGATCGCGGCGATCGGCGTCGACGGGCACGCGATCCAGGCGATGGTCCGCGAATCCGGGTTTGGAGACGGTCAGCGAGTAATCGCCCTCGCTCAGGCCCTTCACCTCGAACTTCCCGTCGTTGCCGCTGCTCGCCTTGGGGCGCGCGGTGGCCAGAGCGCCTACGCCGAGGGCGCGGGCGGCCCGCGCTCCGAAGCCCCGGCCGCTGCCCAACTCGATCTCCGCGTCCGCGATCGGCCGGCCGGATTCGTCGCGCACGCGGCCGGCGAGGGTCAGGCCGCGATGGAGCACGACGTCGACCGTCTTCGTGGATCCGGGTGGCAGCGAGAGTCCGCCCGTGGTCTTCGGCTGGTAGTCGGGATGCGCGATGGTGAGGCGCTGATCGTCACCTGCGGTGAGGCGCGGGGCCTTGAAGGTGCCGTCCGCGCCCGTGCGGAAGACGAGGCGGTCGGCCCGCCGCAAGGCGCCCAGGCGCGCGGCCATCCCGCCCGGCGCGGAAGGAATGATGCGGCCGAGCGCGCCTGCCACCGGCTTGCCCCCATCGTCCGTCACGCGGCCGGTGAGTGTCGCCGCCAGCGTGAGAGGGAGGTCCAGACGGAGAGTCTCCGCCGTCGTGAGGAGCACACGGTCGCGGACGTAGGGCGTGTAGCGCGGCTCGTCCGCGCGCAAGCGGTAGGGCCGCTGCGGGAGGAGCCCGCGAATCCGGTAGCGGCCGTCCGGCCCCGTGCGGGCCGTGCGCGTGCGCGTACCGTCCTCCGCCGTGACGCGCACGCGCGCCACGGGCGCGCGCGTGCGCGTGTCGATGGCCAGCCCCTCCAGCGTGGGCGGCGGCTCCAATACGACGGTCAGCACGCGTCCCGCAGGCGACGGCAACGGACCCGTGGACACCTCGCCCAGGCCCGCGTCGCCACCCTCGGCGACGAGCGTTCCCGCGCGCGCGGGCAGGTCCATGAGCTGGAACCGTCCGTCCGCGCCCGCCTCCACCCACGGCGTCTCCAGGCCCCCCGTCTCGAACCGCACCAGCGCCCCCGCCGCCGGAGCCTTGCGGTCGCTGCGCAGGACGACCCCGGAAGCGATGGCGCCGAGTCCGAGCGCGATCGGCCGCGGCATGGCGCCGGCGCGGACGTTGGGGATGATGGCGGAGGCGTAGGACCGCGCGACCACGGTCAGTCCATTGCCGTCGGGGGCGGCTTCGCTCGAGCGGAACACGCCGTCCGCGCCCGTCACCACCGTGCGCGCCGCGGGAGCCACTTCGGCATCGCCTGCCGCCGGCCCGCCGCGCGACCATACCGTGACCGACGCTCCCGCCACCGGAGCGCCGGTGGCGCTGACCACCCGGCCGGCCAGCGTTTCCGCGCGCGCCAGCACGTGCTCGCCGAGGTCGTCGCTCTCGGTGGTGTCGTAGGTCCCGCCCATCCAGGAGGGGACGACGCCTCCGCCGGCGGCGAGAAGACGCACGGTGCCGCCGGGGACGGCGGAGAGGGCGACCGCGAACGTGCCGTCTCCACGCGTGGTGGCCGCGGCCAGCGGCCTGGGCGCTTCTCCCCCCCGGGCCAGGCGGCGCGCCTCGACATCGGGAGGCTCGTACGGGATCGCGCTGACGGTGACGCCCGGCGCGGGCCGCTCGCCGATCAGGAGGCGTCCACGCAACTCCCCCGCGTGGGCGCGGCCGCAAAGGGCCACGCTCGCGGTCAGGATGACGACGCAATCGAGCACGCGGCCAGGGCGCGGCATCCTTCCTCCCGGCCACATGGTACACGGGCCCACATCTCCTTGGACCCCCCGTCCGACCCGCGCGTTGGCTTTTTACCTGCTTTTTACGAGTGGCCGCTACTCCTCGTCCTCGCGCAGCTTGGCCAGCACGGAGAGGTCCTCGAGCGTGGTCGTGTCGCCCACCGTCTCCTTTCCCGCCGCGACGTCGCGGAGAAGACGGCGCATGATCTTGCCGCTGCGCGTCTTGGGCAGCGCGTCGGTGAAGCGGATCTCCTCCGGCCGTGCGATCGATCCGATCTCCTTGACGACATGCTCCTTGAGCTCACTGCGCAGGACGTCGTCCGCCTTGAAGCCGCCCTTGGGGGTCACGAAGGCGACCAGGGCCTGGCCTTTCAACTCGTCCGGCCGCCCCACCACCGCCGCCTCCGCCACCTTCGCGTGCGAGACGAGAGCCGACTCGACCTCCATGGTTCCCAGCCGATGGCCGGCGACGTTGATGACGTCGTCCACCCGTCCCATGATCCAGAAGTACCCGTCGGCGTCGCGCCGCGCGCCGTCACCCGTGAAGTAGATGCCGGGGAACTTCTTCCAGTACTGCTCGACGTAGCGGTCGGGGTCCTTGTAGACCGTACGCAGCATCGAAGGCCACGGCTTCTTGATCACGAGGTAACCGCCCGCGCCCGTCGGGACGGACTTTCCGTCCTTGTCCACGACGTCCGCGTCCACGCCGAAGAAGGGCAGCGTCCCCGAGCCGGGCTTGGTGGGGACGGCCCCCGGAAGGGGCGTGATCATGATCGCGCCCGTCTCCGTCTGCCACCAGGTGTCGACGATCGGGCAACGGCCCCCGCCGATCATCGTGCGGTACCACATCCAGGCCTCGGGGTTGATGGGCTCACCCACCGTGCCCAAGAGGCGCAGCGAGGTGAGGTCGTGCTTGCGCGGCCACTGCTCGCCCCAGCGCACGAAGGCGCGGATGGCGGTGGGCGCGGTATAGAGGATGTTGACGCGGTGCTTCTCGACGATGTCCCACATCCGGTCCGGCTCCGGATGGTTGGGGGCGCCTTCGTACATGAGGCTGGTGGCGCCGTTGGCCAGCGGACCGTAGACGACGTAGCTGTGCCCGGTCACCCAGCCGATGTCGGCGGTGCAGAAGTACGTGTCCTCGTCCTTGATGTCGAACACGTACCTGGTGGTGAGCGTCGCCTGCAGGAGGTAACCGCCCGTGGTGTGGACCACGCCCTTGGGCTTGCCGGTGGTGCCGCTCGTGTAGAGGATGAAGAGCGGGTGCTCGGCGTCGAGCGGCTCCGCCGGACAGACGGGCGAAGCGGCCGCCATCAGCTCGTGCCACCAGTGGTCGCGGCCGGCCTGGAACGGCACCGGGGCCCCGGTGCGGCGGACGACGACCACGTGCTGGACGGTCTTCGCGCCCTTGAGCGCGCCGTCGACGTTGACCTTGAGGGGAACGATCTGTCCGCGGCGATAGCCGCCATCCGCGGTGATGATCACCTTGGCCTCGGCGTCGTTCATGCGGTCGCGCACCGCCTCCGAGCTGAAGCCGCCGAAGACCACGGTGTGCGTGGCCCCGATGCGGGCGCAGGCCAGCATGGCCACCGCCGCCTCCGGGATCATCGGCATGTAGATGCCGACGCGGTCGCCCTTGTGCACGCCGAGGGCCTTGAGCACGTTCGCGAAGCGGCCGACCTCGCGCAGGAGCTCTTGATAGGTCAGGGTGCGGGTCTCTCCCGGCTCTCCTTCCCAGATGATGGCCGCCTTGTTCTTGCGCCAGGTGCTGACGTGCCGGTCCAGGCAGTTCTCGGAGATGTTCAGCGTCCCCCCGATGAACCACTTCGCGAAAGGCGGGTTCCATTCCAGGACGCGGTCCCACTTCCTCGACCAGCGCAGCGTCTCCGCCTGCTGTGCCCAGAAGCCTTCCGGGTCGCGGAGGCTCGCCTCGTAGAGCGCTCGATATTCGCCCAGGCTCTTGACGTGGGCGGCCTGCGCGAACGACTCCGGGGGCGGGAAGACCCGCCCCTCCTTCAGGGTGCTCTCGATGTCGTCAGCCACCCGTCACCTCCTCCAGCCCCAGCTCGATGGGGCCCGTCTCCGGATGCCGTTCCAGCTCGGTGCCGCCCTGCACGACGAGGACGCGCAGCTCCAGGCGCTGCCCGGGGCCGGGGTTGAGCTCGCGCCGGGGTATGGCGAGCTCCAGCACCGATCCCACCGCGGCCAGGGCGTGCGTCGCGCCCGCGATCCAACCCATCTCCGTCCAGACCTCGCGTGTCACCACCGTCCGGCCGTCCTCCCTCCGAACACGATAGCGCAGGCTCTCCGGGCCGGGGAAGCTCACCACCACCTCCGCCAATCCGAGGAGGTCGCTCAGGGCCCCGGTGCTCGGCTCCACGAGCACGCTCAGGCAGCGCCGGTCCGTGCCGAAGCGGACAGCGCGAACGCCCTGGCCCCCGCGATGCATGGCGCCCGTGAGCGGCACGCGGTGGAGGCCCGCCGCTGCCCACTCGTCCGCGGACGTGATCTCGCCGTCGATGACGGGCGTGACCTCGCCCGCCGGCCGGCTCTGCCGCACCTCGAGATGGCGCGTCGTGATGAGCGTCTCGGAGAGGGCCTCGGGCGCGGGAAGGCCGAGCGCGTCGTAGACCGCGCGCAGGTAGCGCCGGAACAGGCGATCGAACTCGAAGTCGTTCTCGGACGAGTGGTCGTCGCCGTACCACCAGCACCAATCGCTGCCGGACGCCGCCCGGAAGGCGTCCCGTGCGCGCTCCGTCGCCTCCGGGGCCACCCCGCCCGATTTCTCCGCGGCGGACAGCGCATCCCGCGCCGCCCCCAGGAGGTCCCAGGCGCGCCGGTCGTCCGCGTGCCCGATCCACACCGAGAAATCGGAATGGATCCAGCTGCCCGCGAACACGCGCGGCAACGGGTGCGGGAGGCCGGCCGCCATCGCCTCGCTCATCGTGACGCCTCGCAGATGCGGATCCGCGCTCAGCCCGGCATAGAACCGGCGCAGGAACGTCCGTCCGCCTTCGCGGAAGTGCTCCCAGGCGTTCTCCCCGTCCAGGATGATCGGCACCACGGGATCGCCGCCATGTCCTTCGCGCACCCAGGTCTCCCCGATGCGCCGGATGCGCTCGAGGAGGTCGTGGGCGGCGTGCTCCGGATCCGAGCCCGAATAGCTGAAGCCGATGAGGTCGCTCAGCGTCCGGTCGCGGAACAGCATTGCGATCTGGCCGGCGGGGGTGCGGCGGATCCAGGGTCGATACAGGAGGTCGACGGGATGGGCCGTGCCCCGGCTGTCGCGATGCAGGGGACGCTGGATGCTGCGCTCGAGCACGCCTTCGTCGGAGGCGGTCCAGCGCAGGCCGGCGCGCGCCATCTCCGTCACCGCCTCCTCCGACACCGCGCCCTCCGACGGCCACATGCCGGCGGGCGGGCGGCCGAACACGGCGGCATGGCGGTCGATGGCACGACGAATCTGGTCCGCCGCGTCCTCGGGGTGCCGGAATCGGCGGGGCACGTAGGCGCCGGGGTGGGCCTCGCGGTGCACGTCGCTGTCGCAGAGGAGAGGCAGGATCGGGTGGTAGTAGGGCGAGGCCGACAGCTCGACGCGTCCCTCGTCGGCGGCGCGGCGATAGGCGGGGATGACGGCGGCCAGCAGGGCCCGCTCGCGCTCGGCCAGGAGGCGCTTGTCGTCCTCGGTGTAGCCGCGCCCCTTCGCGATCAGCGCCCTCAGCGCCGGGTCCTCGCGCTGCCACTCCAGGTCGAACCAGGCCAGCTTCGAGAGCACCTGGAGGTCCCGCATTGCGTCCGCGCCGAAATGCGGCGCCACCACGCGCAGCGAGGCCTCGTCGTTGCGTGGACCGCGCAGGGCATGGAGCTCGGCGAAGCGGGGGAAGCGGCCGATCAGGTTCTCGGGATGGGCCATGAACGCGCAGCGCAGGAGGTAGACCTTCTCGGACTCGTCGAGGCCGTCCGCAGGGGCGAGGCCCAGCCTCAGCTCCGCCTCGCGCGCCTCGCCGCTCACGTAGGCCTCGATTTGGTCGAGGAGCGAGGGAACGAGGTTGAAGGTGACGTGGACCTCCGGGGTCTCGGCGAGGATCTGCACCATGCCCCAGTAGTCCTTCAGCGCGTGCAGGCGCACCCAGGGCAGCACGAAGGTGCCGTCCAGGGGGTCGCGGTAGGACGGCTGGTGCATGTGCCAGAGCACGGCGACGTGAACCGTTCTCGTCAATGGCGCCCCGCCCCATCCGTAACCGGCGCCCAAAACCCCCGTGCTAGGCTCATCCGGTGACGTGGCTCCGGTGGCTCCGCCCCACCCTTCTCGACCGGTACGTGGCCCGCGAGATCTGGCCTCCCACCGGCCTCGGGCTCCTGCTGTTCACGTTCATCCTGCTCCTCGACCAAATCTCGAACCTCATGAAGGTGCTGGTCTCGCGCGGAGCGGACCTGACCACCGTCCTGCGGGCATTCGCGTACCTGCTGCCGAGCATCTTCTCGGTCACCATCCCGATGGCGTTCCTGCTCGGCGTGCTGCTGGCCTTCGGCCGGATGGCCAGCGACAGCGAGATCGTGGCCCTGCGGGCCAGCGGGGTCAGCCCCCTCAGCCTGCTCCGGCCCGTGATCTCGCTCTCGCTCGTCACCGCCTCTCTGACGTTCTACGTCTACGCCGTGCTCGGACCCGCCGCCAACCAGGCCTATCGCGAGATCATCTTCGCGCTCATCGTGAGCCGCGCCCGCAACGACGTGCAGCCGCGCGTCTTCAACGACGACCTGATCCCGGGCGGGACGATGGTGCTCTACGTGTCCGACATCGCGGCGGAGACGGGCCAGTGGAAGGACGTCTTCATCCACGACACCCGGAACCCCCAGCAGCCGAAGGTGATTCTAGCTCGCGGCGGCCAGCTCACCATCGACAAGGAGCGCAAGCGCGTCGGGCTCGACCTCCAGCACGGCGTCTCCTACACGTTCCAGATCTCGCAGGCGAGGGAGATCGGGTCCGACCACTTCGAGACCGGCTACTTCCCCTTCGCCTACGAGGAGTTCTTCCCCAAGCTCCCCCTGGCCAAGGGCGACCGCGAGCTGACCATGGGCGAGCTGAGCCAGCGCGTGCGCGAGCTGCGCGCGCAGGGCAAGCCCCCGACCGAAACCGCACGTTACGACGTCGAATGGCACAAGAAGCTCGCCATTCCCACGGCCTGCTTCGTGTTCGGCCTGCTCGGCCTGGGGCTGTCCCTGGGCAGCAAGAAGGAGGCGCGCTCCGCCGCCTTCGGCCTCTCCATCGCCGTGATCTTCATCTATTACGTCCTCATCCGCCTCGGGGAGCAGGCGGGCGACAACGGCCTCATGGCGCCGCTGGTGGCGGTCTGGGCGGCCAACGCCGTGCTGGGGGCGGCGGGCCTGACCCTCCTCTTCCTCAACTATCGCGAGGCCGCGTTCGACCCTCTGGATCCGCGGCACTACACCGCCCTCCTGCCGCGGATCCGCACGCGCAAGGCCTCGGGGGCGGTCTCCCCGCGGAGGGGCGCCGGCTCGAGGCGCCCGCGGCGCGTGATCGTGCTCCGCATCCCGCGCCTGAGCCTGCCCATCCCCGGGCTCATCGATCGCTACATCGTGCGCACGTGCGTGGAGAAGTACGCGCTGGTGCTGACCGCCTTCTGGGCCATCTTCGTGCTGGTCAGCTTCATGGACCTCTTCGACGACGTCCAGCAGAACCATGTGAAGGGCATCGTGGTGTTCCACTACTACATGTTCTCCACGCCCACCATCGTGCACCTGCTGACGCCGGTGGCGGTGCTGGTCGCGGTCCTGATCACCTTCGGCGTGATGGCCCGCTACAACGAGATCACGGCCATGAAGGCGGCGGGCCTGAGCATCTACCGGATCGTCTTCCCGGCCCTGGCCCTGTCCGCCCTCATCTGCTTCGGGATGTTCGAGGTCGCGGAGTACCTGCTCCCGCCCCTCAACAAGCGCGCCAACCAGGACCACAACGTCATCAAGGGCCGCCCGCCGCAATCGAGCAGCAGCAACGAGCACCGATGGATCCTGGGCAGCGACGGCCGCATCTACAACTTCGATTACCTCCAGCGCGGGGACGCCCTGGGCGGCGTGCCCACGTCCCTCTACGGCCTCTCCATCTACGACGTCGATCCCGCGAAATGGCAGCTGCGCGACCGGCTCTACGCCGCGCGCGCCGTCTGGAACAGCGTCGGCTACAACCTCGAGCGCGGGTGGCGCTGGACGTTCCTCCCCCACCCGGCCTTCCGCGAGTTCGCGGAGGCGCGCACGCGGGAGATCGAGGGGCCCAGCTACTTTGCGCGCGAGGAACGCGAGTCGGAGACCATGAGCTTCGGCGAGCTGCGCACCCACATCGTCACCCTGGAGAAGCTGGGCCTGGACGTGACCCGGCTCCGCGTCGAGCTGCACCGCAAGATCGCCTACCCGATGGTCAGCCTCATCATGGCCATGATCGCCATACCGTTCGCGTTCGTGGTGGCGCGCCGCGGCGCCCTCTACGGCGTCGCCGCCAGCGTGGTGATCGCCATCGTGTACTGGGCCATGATCGGCATCTTCAGCGCGCTGGGAGACAACGCGCGCCTGCCTCCGCTCTTGGCGGCATGGGCCCCCAACATCCTGTTCGGCACGACCGCGCTGTACTTCCTGTTCACCCTGGATACTTGAATAATGCAGGGGGGTGCGCCTCGCTTGGTGGATGCACCCCCCCGACGCCCTTCGGGCTACCCCCCCAGCCGCTCGCGTCGACGTGAAGTCGCCGCTCGCTGCTTGGCCTTCGGCGGATACGTACCCGTTAAGAGGGGGCGGGGGCGGGTCAGTACCGATACCAGTCCGTCTTGTAGGGGCCTTCCACGGGCACGCCGATGTACTCCGCCTGCTTGGGGCTGAGCTTGGTGAGCTTCGCCCCCAGCTTGTCCAGATGCAGCCGCGCCACCTTCTCGTCCAGGTGCTTGGGCAGGGTGTAGACCTTCCTCTCGTACTTCGCGCGCTGCGTGGCCAGCTCGACCTGCGCGATGACCTGGTTCGTGAAGCTCGCGGACATCACGAAGCTGGGATGGCCGGTGGCGCAGCCCAGGTTCATCAGCCGGCCCTCCGCCAGCACCATCACTGCGTGCCCATCCGGGAACACGAACTGGTCGTATTGCGGCTTGATGTTGATGCGCTTGATCCCGGGGATGGCCTTGAGGCCCGCCATGTCGATCTCGTCATCGAAGTGGCCGATGTTCCCTACGATGGCCTTGTCCTTCATGCGGGCCATGTGGTCGGCGGTGATGATGTGGGTGTTGCCGGTGGCGGTGATGAAGATGTCCGCGGTCGCGATCACGTCGTCCAGGGTGAGGACCTGGTAGCCTTCCATGGCCGCCTGCAGCGCGCAGATGGGATCGATCTCGGTGACGATCACGCGCGCGCCCTGGCCCTTCAGCGACTGCGCGCAGCCCTTGCCCACGTCGCCATAGCCGCAGATGACCGCGACCTTGCCCGCCAGCATGACGTCGGTGGCGCGGTTGAGGCCGTCCACCAGCGAGTGCCGGCAGCCGTAGAGGTTGTCGAACTTGCTCTTGGTGACGCTGTCGTTGACGTTGATGGCCGGGAAGAGCAGCGTGCCCGCCTTCTCCATCTCGTACAGCCGGTGCACGCCCGTCGTGGTCTCCTCGCTCACGCCCTTGCACTCGGCGGCGACCTTCTGCCAACGGCCGGGCTGTTCCCTGGCCAGGCGGGCGAGCAGGCGCAGGATGATGCCGAACTCCTCGCTGGACGCCGTCGCGGGATCCGGCACGCGCCCCGCCTTCTCGAACTCCAGACCCTTGTGGATGAGCAGCGTCGCGTCGCCCCCGTCGTCCACGATCTGCGTGGGCCCGCGGCCGCCGCCGAAGTCGAGGGCGCGCGCGGTCAGGTCCCAATACTGCTCGAGCGTCTCGCCCTTCCAGGCAAAGGTCGGGATGCCCTTGGGGCTGTCGGGAGTGCCTTCCGGACCGACCACCAGCGCCGCCGCCGCGTGGTCCTGGGTCGAGAAGATGTTGCACGACGCCCAGCGCACCTCGGCCCCCAGCGCGCGCAGCGTCTCGGCCAGGACCGCGGTCTGGATGGTCATGTGCAAGCTGCCGGTGACGCGCTGACCCTTCAAGGGCTGCGCGGCCGCGTACTCGCGGCGCACAGCCATCAGTCCGGGCATCTCCTGTTCCGCGAGGAGGATTTCCTTGCGGCCCCACTCCGCCAGCTTCAGGTCGGCCACCTGGTGCTCGAGTGCCGCCTTGCCCACGGCCGGATTCATCGTCGTCGTCATCAAGTCCTCCTCACGATTCGCGGGCCGTGCGTCGCCGTAGCGAGCAACAGCGCCGGTCCCTTCGCTTCCGGATCCGGAGCCAGGGCGCGCACCCGGACGTCGTCCAGGCCGGCGGCCTCCAGCAACGTCTCCATCTCCTGCACGCCGAAACCGAGCCGGAGCTGACCCATTTCCCTCCGGAATTCCTCGCGGTCGTGGCGCAGCAGGTCCGTCACCACCAGCCGCCCGCCCGGACGAAGGACACGCGCGGCCTCGCCCAGCACCGCGGCCGGATCCTCTACGTAGGTCAGGGCCAGGAGCAGCAGCGCGCCGTCGCAGGTCCCGGCGGCCAGAGGCAGGGCCTCGAGGCTCCCGTGCTTCAGCTCGACGTTCTCCAGCGCGGCCGTCCGCCGCCGCGCCGCCTTCAGCATGGCCGCCGACTGATCGATGCCCACCACACGCCGCACATGAGGCGCCAGCGCCGCCGTCACCTGGCCAGTGCCACAGCCGAGATCGGCCACGATCCATTCCGCGGGCAGCAGGCCGAGGAAGGCCTCCTGCGTGAAGGTCTTCCCGTAGAGCTCCTCGCGCAAGCGATCCCAACGGCCGGCCGCGCCCGCGAAGAAGCCCTGGCTCGGCTGCCGCTCGGCCAGGCGCCGCGTGAGCCGAAGCTGGTCCTGCGCGACCGTCGCCCAGCCGTCGGTCTGCTCGCGGGTCAACGTCCACAGGCGGCGCGCGGCCGGATCGGCCTCGCCGAGGTCCATCCGATAGAGGTTGGTCGTCCCCTGCGGCCGGCTGCGTACCCATCCCTCGTCACCCAGGACCTTGAGGTGCCGACTGACGGTCGACTGCGGGAGCTGCAGGACGTCGCACAGCTCGGCCACCCCCAGCTCGTGCCGCTCCAGCAGCCGGAGCTGGCGCAGGCGCGTGGGGTCGGCCAGGGACTCCATCCAGCCCAGCAGGGCCTCCGGCTGGCGGGGAGAGGAAGCGGCCTGGGCGCGGCGCTCGGTAGCCATCAGTTAATCCGGATGAAAGGATAGACCAGCATGGCCGGCCGTGTCAAGAACGCTTCTCGAGAGCGTGACCCGACCGTTGCTTTGGCCGGCCACGACTCCTAGAGTGGCCGCCATGGGGGCCTGGGCGCTCGACCTCGGAACCACGAACACCGGGATTGCCCAATGGGACGACGAGATCGGTCGGCCGCGGCTGGTGGACCTGCCCGCCATCTGCCGCGACCGCGCGGGCCGGGAGCCCCTGGAAGCCCCCCGCCTCGTGCCCTCCGCCGTCGACCTGCTCGAGCGTCCTGGTCTCCTCGACCGCGTCGGACGCTGGCCGCCCCTGGAGAGCCGGGTCTTCCTGGGCCGTCGCGCGCGGATCGGGCGCCCAGCCCTCGATCGCAACTATGGAGTGGCGCACTCGTCGTTCGTGCCCACGTTCAAACCCGCCCTCGCCACCGAATCGCTCCGGCCCCTGGCTCGCATCGGCCGGGCCGAGGTGACCGCGCGCGAGGCCGCTCACGCGTTCCTGCGCGAGCTCCTGTGCGAGGTGAAACGCGCGACCGGCCGCCGGCCGCGGGATGTCGTGGTCACGTCCCCGGTGACCGCATTCGAGACCTACCGCGCGGAGGTGCAGGCGATCCTCCGACGCCTGGGCGTGCGTCGGGTCCGCTTCGTCGACGAGCCGGTGGCCGCCGCCCTCGGCTACGGGCTGAGCCTCACCGAGGATCGGACCGTGCTCGTCGTCGACATCGGCGGGGGCACCATGCACGTGGTGGTCGTCCGCCTCTCGCCACAGGGATCGCTCAGCGGCGAGGCGACGGTCCTGGCCAAGCGCGGCCGTGAGCTGGGCGGCAATGCGGTGGACGGATGGGTGCTGGCGGACCTCTGCCGGGAGATCGGACGGCCCCTCGAGGATTCGCCCGACGACGAGTCCACTCGGTTGTGGCGCCGCCTGATGCTGGCGGAGGCCTGCCGGGTCAAGGAAGCGGTCTTCTTCGACGAAAGCGCGGAGTTTCTCTTCACCCCACCGGGTGCGTCGCGCGAGGCGCGCGGCCGGCCCGGAAGCGGCTTCCTCCCCTTCACACGCGCGCGGCTCACGCGAGTGCTCGAGGAGAACGGCTTCCTTCGCAGCCTGACCGTCTCGCTGGACGAAGTCCTCGAACAGGCGCGCGTCGGCGCGGGCACGATCGACGACGTCCTCCTCGTCGGAGGGTCCACACTCCTGCCCGGTGTGTATCCCCTGCTCGAGCAGCGCTTCGAGCGGCGCCGGCTCCGCGCCTGGCAGCCGTTCGAGGCGGTGGCGTACGGCGCGGCCGCCTTCGCCGCCGACCGCATGGCCGCCCGCGACTTCATCGTCCATGACTACGCCTTCGTGACGCACGATGTGACCACGGGTGCGGCCCAGCACACCGTTGTCATCCCACGGGGGACGCGATTCCCCACTCCCGCAGGGTTCTGGAAGCGGCAGCTCGTGCCCACCTGCTCGCTCGGCTTGGAGGAGACGACCTTCAAGCTCCTCATCTGTGAGGTCTCGCGCGGGGACGGCCTGGATCGCCGGTTCGTATGGGACGCCGCCGGGGACCTCCACAAGGTCGGCGGGACGACCGGAGACGCCCAGGTCGTGGTGCCGCTGAACGAAGCCGCGCCCACCCTCGGCTATCTGGATCCACCGCACTCGCCGCGCGACCGGCGGCCGCGGCTGGAGATCTCCTTCGCCGTGAATGCCGAGCGGTGGCTCGTCGCGACCGTCCAGGACCTGCTCACGCGGCGCGAGCTCATGAGCAACGAGCCCGTCGTGCGGCTCTTGTGAGACCTCGGTGAGCGGCGCCGAGCTCATGGTCCTCGCCCTCGGCGCCTCCCTGGTGGGCATGGTCGGAGGCATCCTCTGGCTCGCTTACCGACTGCCCCGATCCGCCGCGCCCGCGCCTTGGTCGATGGCGGCCGAGGCCTGTCATCTGAACCGGGTGAGCGGCTCGACCTGGATGGCCAGCCCCAACCAGTTCACGCGCGGCCTGCGCGTCCGGTTCGAAGCCTGGCCCGAGCGGAATGACGAGAGGCGGGGCACCCGCATCGTCGTCGACGCACCTGACCGCGGGATCGTGAGCCTCAGCCTCTCGCCCGAGACCCGCGCCACGGCCTGGGCGAAGCAACGCGGCGCGAGGGAGATCGAGACCGGCGACGATGGGTTCGACGACGACTTCTTCGTGACCGGGCCCAGTACGATCGTGCGCGCGGTGCTCAGCCGCGACACGCGCGCCCTACTGAGCAGCCTGCTGGTCGAGGTCGACCTGGAGGTCGTCGGCGGCGAGCTGCGGGGCGTGGTCATACAGGGGCTCAACTCTCCGGCGCGTCACGGGCTGCTCCTCTCGCGCACGCTGCCCCTCCTCCTCGACGCCGCGCACCGCTTGCGCTGGCCCGCCGACACGACCCGCGCGCTCGCCCACAACGCGACCACCGATCGCGAGCCGGGGGTGCGCCGCGAGAACCTCCTTGCCCTCGTGCGCGAGTATCCGGACGCCCCTGCGACGCGCGAGACGACGCGAGCGGCCTGCGGCGACCCCAGCGACGACGTACGGACCCGTGCCGCCATCGCCCTCGGCGATGAGGGACGGTCGACGCTGCTCGAGGTCGCGCGACGCGAGGACGCAGACGATGTCGCCGCCGGGCGTGCCATCGCGGCCCTGGACGATCACCTGACCATCGAGGACGCGAAGGAGATCCTCGGCCGGGCCCTGCGCTCCCGGCGTACGGAGACGGCGCACGAGTGCCTGGCCTCCCTCGGTCGTCGCGCGGACGCGACTGCGGTCCCGGTGATCGCGAAGGTGCTGGCGATTGAAAACGGTGAGCTCGCCGTCACGGCCGCGCGGGCCCTGGCCGAGACGAGCCTCCCGGCGGCCGAGGCGCCGCTACTTGCCGCCCTCGAGCGAGACACTCTCGCACTACGAGTGGCCGCCGCCGAGGCGCTCGGCCGCGTCGGCTCCGCGGCGGCTGTGCTGCCCTTGAAGGAAATCGAGACCCAATACCGTGACGACGCCACCCGCCGGGCGGCTCGCCAGGCCGTGGCCGCGATCCAATCGCGCCTGCCCGGCGCCTCGCCCGGCCAGTTGTCGCTGGCGTCGGCCGACGCCGGCGCCCTGAGCCTGGCCGAGGACGAGACCGGGCGGCTGTCGCTCGAAGGCGATCGCAAGCCCTGACACTGGCGCTCAGTAGACGCCGAGATCGTCGATCAGGATCGAGCCTTGCGTGCCCGGCTTGTCCGCGCCCTGGTCGATGACGAAGACGAGCTGGCGGACCTTGTCCAGGTCGAGCTTGCCGTCCGTCTTCGGGTTCAACGAGCGGAGGCGCGCGAAGGGCACGGCCACGCGCCGCCATTCCGTCTCCGTGCGCACGGACGCGAACCACCACTCCGTCCCGTCGTCCGCGGAGGCCGGGTTCGCGTCCCGCACCTGCACCCAGACCCGGTACGGGCGGTCGGCGCGGATCGAGAACACGAGCCCGCGCATCCCGCTCAGATCGCGCGGCTCGCGACTCACCAGCGCGCACCAGACGTAGGGGCGGCCGGGGCCGGGCGCGCCCAGGCGGAAGTCGATGCGGGCCGCGCTCGTGCCGTCCGGTCCCGCTTTGGGCGCGATCACGTCCGCCGCCATCGCCGATGACGGGTCGAACTCGGGGTGGAAGGTCGTGGGCGTGTCGAAGGAGTCGATCACACGCACGGCCGATGGCGCCGGTGCGGGCGGGGGCCAGGCTGCCGCGACGCTGCGGGCCTTGGCCGCCTCCGCCGCGAACACCGAGATCGGATTCGAGACGACCCATGGGACGTCCCATCCCGGCAGCCGCGCCTCCACGCGGTAGACGCCGGGCCCGGGCACCGCCGCGTCGATGGCGTGCTCGGCCTCCGCGATGGGGCGGCCGTCGCGCAGCAACGTGAGGTGCGTCCGCTCCGGAAGCCGGCCACCCGCGCGCAGCCGGAGCCCCGGCTCCGGGGGAACGACGTCCCCCATCGACCACGGGATACGCGCCGGGTCGGGGCCGCCCGCCGTCGTGAAGGAGAAGCCGTCGGCGGGAGCCAGCGCATCCAGGCCCACGAAGCTGCGGCCGAGCGCGAGCGCGCGCACGATCGCGGGGCCGTCCACGCTCGCATCGCCGGTGAGGGGCCGGCTCAGCAGGACGTGATTGCGGGCCACCCTGAAGAGCGAGACGTACGACGGGAAACGCAGCGTGCGGTCCTTGCGCACCGGGACCTGCCCATGCGCGTCCGCGCCCGCGATCGCCGCCGCCGGACGGCGCGCGAGCAGCGCGTCCCACCGCGCGAGCGCTTCCGTGGACGGAGTCAGGCTGCCCAGCAGCGCGTACTCGTGGTTCAGGGGGTAGAGGGCCAGCGTGCGCGCCAGGCGCAACCAGCCCGCCGCGCGCCACTGGCTGTCGCCGTTGACGACTTCGAGTCCCCAGGATCCCGGCAGGTCCCAGCCCGTCCACTTGAAGTCGGAGCGCGGCGAGGTGGGATGCGCGGCGAAGGCGGCGCCCCCGAGGGCGGTGACGTCGTCGAGCGCATCGTACGCGTCCCCGGAAAAACGGAAGACGGGATCCGCAATCCCCAGCCCCAGCACATGGCCCGCGGTCGTGGAGACCTCCGTGCCCACGATGACGAGCAGCCCGTCGTGGTAACCCTCCCACTTCTTGGCGTCCAGGTTGTTGTGGTCGGTGATCACGACGAAGTCGAGGCCGGCCGCGCGCGCGGCCGCGATCACCTCGTCGGGCGTGGCTGCGCCATCCGACAACGTCGTGTGCACATGGACGACGCCGGATACCCGCTGATACCCGTCGTGCGCCTGCTCCCCCACCACCGGAAGCGCCTTCCACCGCACGACGTGCACTGCGCCCGCGAGGAGGGCTAGGAGGATGGCGGCGAAGACGATCGTTCGAGTCCGGGGGCTCGTCATGCGGTTGGCAGCCGGTACCGTGGGGTCATCCGGCGTGTCGCTCTCAGTTGTCCGTGCGGCGGGGGTTCGGGCGTCGCCGGGAGCGGGGCCTGCGTCGGTGCATTCACTCGCAGGTTGCCCGACGCCGGAGCGAGCGCGCGCACTGCCTTACGTGGAGTCGACAAGTTCGAGCGCGCGCGAGCGTCCCCGCGAAGGCGACGCCCGGCACCCTGGCCGCACGCCATCGTAGACGTCCGTTGTGACCGACCGCTACTTTCGCAGGAACCCGCGCAGCGCGTCCGCCTTGTCCGTGCGCTCCCAGGTGAACTCTTCCTCGTTGCGCCCGAAGTGGCCGTAGGCAGCCGTCTTCTTGTAGATGGCGCGGCGCAGATTGAGGTACTCGATGATGCCCTTGGGGGTGAGAGGGAAGATCTCGCGCACGGCGTCGACGATCTTCGTGTCCTCCAGCTTGCCCGTGCCCTGGGTGTCCACCATGACGGAGACGGGGTCGGGCACGCCGATGGCATAGGCGATCTGCAGCTCGAGGCGGTCGGCCAGCCCCGCGGCCACGATGTTCTTGGCGATGTGGCGCGCCATGTACGAGGCCGAGCGGTCCACCTTCGTCGGGTCCTTGCCCGAGAAGGCGCCGCCGCCGTGGCTGCCCACGCCCCCGTAGGTGTCGACGATGATCTTGCGTCCGGTGAGGCCGCAGTCGCCCTGCGGCCCGCCCACCACGAAACGTCCCGTCGGATTGATGAAGTACTTGGTCTTCGAATCGAGGAGGTTCGAAGGGATGACGGCGTGGATGACTTTCTCGAGGATGTCCTCGCGCACGGTCTCCATCTTCACGAGGTTGGAGTGCTGGGCGGAGACGATGACGGCCTCGACCCGCACCGGCCGGCCGCCGTCGTACTCGACCGTCACCTGGCTCTTGCCGTCCGGGCGCAGGTAGTCGAGGATCTCGTCCTTGCGCACCTGGCTGAGCCGGCGCGTGAGCTTGTGCGCGAGCATGATGGGAATGGGCATCAGCTCTTCCGTCTCGTTGCAGGCGAAGCCGAACATCAGGCCCTGGTCGCCCGCGCCCCCGGGATCCACGCCCATGGCGATGTCGGGCGACTGCTCGTGGATGGCGGAGATGACGCCGCAGGTCTCGTAGTCGAAGCCGTACTTGGCGCGGGTGTAGCCCACGCCCTTGATCGTGTCGCGCACGATCGTGGGCAGGTCCGCGTAGGCCTTGGTGGTGATCTCCCCCGCGATGAAGGCCAGGCCGGTGGTGACGACGGTCTCGCAGGCCACGCGGCTGTAGGGGTCCTGGGACAGGAGCGCGTCCAGGATGGCGTCGGAGATCTGGTCGGCGATCTTGTCGGGGTGGCCTTCGGTGACCGACTCCGAAGTGAAGAGGTGCCGGCCGTTCTTTCCCATCCTGTGTCCTCCGGACGTCGTATGGCCCTAGGTCAGGCCACCTTGGCCCTTCCCAAAAGGACGTAGGGTATCACCCGCCTCCGCGGAGGGTCAATCCACTATGACAGACGCGTGATCGCCAAACGGACGGGCACGGAGACGGAGACGGAGACGGTTCACGCGCGCGGATGGAACTGGTCATACACCTTCCGCAGCCGCTCGCGCGTGATGTGCGTGTAGATCTGCGTGGTCGAGATGTCGGCGTGGCCCAGCATGGCCTGCAGCGCGCGCAGATCGGCGCCCCTTTCCAGGAGGTGGGTCGCGAAGGAATGACGGAGGACGTGCGGAGTCAGCGTCGCCTGCACGCCCGCCGTCACCGCGTGGCGGCGCACGATGCCCCAGAGCCCCATGCGCGAGAGCCGCCCGCCCCGATGGTTCAGGAAGAGCTCGGCCGCGCCGGCGCCGCCGGCGATCTCCGGGCGCGCGTCGTCCAGATAGCGGACCACCCAGCGGCGCGCCTGTCCGCCCATGGGGACGAGACGCTCCTTCCGGCCCTTGCCGAAGCAGGTGAGGATGCCGACTTCGAGGTCGATGTCGTCGGCGCGCAGCGAGGTCAGCTCGGACGCACGCAGGCCCGTCGCATAGAGCACTTCGAGGATCGCGCGGTCGCGCCGGCCGAGCGGCGTGGCCACGTCGGGCGCGGCGAGCAGGGCCTCCACCTGCGCGGGCGTGAGATACCGGGGCAGCGCGGCGAAGGCGCGGGGCGCGCGGAGGTTCTCCATGGGATCGGTCTCGAGCCGCCCTTCGCGCACCGCGAAGCGAAAGAAGCCGCGCAGGGCATGGACGGCCCGCGCGACGGACCGCGCGCCGAGGCCCTCCTCGCGCAGGTGGCCGATGAAATCGGTCAGGTCGGATTGCCGCAGGTCGAGGAGGGAGCGCTTTTTCCGCTGCGCGTAGGCCCGCAGGCGCGCGAGGTCGCGCCCGTAGGCCTCCAGCGTATGGGGCGAGAGCGCGCGTTCCACCCGCAGGTGGTCGAGGTAGTCGGCGTCGACGCGGTCGTGGTCCCCGCGCGCGCGCCCGCCCATCCTAGAGACTGATCTCGAGCCCGAACTGCCACCCGCCGAGCTTGAGCTTCACCTGGTCCTTGCCGTCCTTGCCGTCGAGCGACAGGTGGCGGTATCCGCCCATGGCGGCCAGGCGATCGGAGATGTGCAGGCGAACGGAGCCCTCCGCCTCCAGCATGCTGCCCCGGCTCCCCGCGCTGAGCCCGGTGACCTCGCCTTCGACGCTGACCCGGCCGGCGTAGAGGCGGCTGGCCAGCCCGATGACGGGCACGGGCGCGGTGATGGTGTCCACCTCGCGGGCGTTGATGGACGTGTTGACCAGGGACGCGTCGACGTCGAACATCTTGGCCCCCACCACGGCGCCCAGGAACCCGTGCGGCCCCTTGAGGAAGTCCCACTCGAGGTCCGCGCTGTAGTACGCACCCTTGAGCGAGGTGACCACGCGCTCGAAGCGTTCGTAGCGCGTGTCACCGTAGGTGAAGGTCCTCGGGACTTCGGCGTCTCCGCTGTACTTGAGCGGCGTATAGGAGCCGCGGATCTTCCATCCCTTCTTGAACTGGAGGGTGCCGCGCACGTCGAACGTACGCTTGTCGGCGATCCCGAGGTCGTCGGTCACGTCGACGAGCGTCCCCGATGTCCCGCCGGAGCCCTTCTGGGCCTGGCCGGTGAGGGAAGGCCGGAACTCGCGGTACTGAAGCCTCACGCCGTATTTTTCGGCGGGGGGCAGGTTCGACGCATCCTGGGCGCTGGCCCCGCCCGCGAGCGAGAGCGCGATCAGGGCCGCGCCGCCGGTCCAACCTCGTGACATCGGGACCTCCTCTCCTGCGCGTGAGACGAGCGGAACGGCACGCCGCACGCGCTGGTGACGATACTTCGGGTACGGGCCAGGAGAGGTCCCTACCTCCGTCCCTCTCCGCTGAGCCAGGTCCCCAGGACGACCGTGATCGCATGGGCCTCGGGCAGGCGCAGGAGGCGGCTGGCCGCGGCATAGACGAGGATCCCGATCGCCACCGGTCCCAGACCGCCCAGCGCCTGGGCCAGGAGGCCATGCGTCCCCACGCGGGCTTCGATGGCCCGCGCGACAAGCCCGACCATGGGCGCCATGGCGAGCGCGCCCAGGGCCATGCGCAGGAGCCCGGCGGCGAGGGGGCGCGTGAACAGTCCCCCCACGCGGCGTTCGAAGGCGGCGGCGAGCACGACCACGTTGAGCAGCGATCCGACGGCGACCCCGAGAGCGATCGCGCGAAAGCCCAGGGCGGCGTGCAGGATCGCGATGACGAGAAGGTTCGCGGCCACGGCGCTCGCGCTGGCCAGGAGGGGCACGCGCGGCATCCCCAGCGCGTAGAAGGCCGGGGCCAGGACCTTGACGCCCGTGTAGGCGACGAGCCCGATCGCGTAGAGCGCGAGCGCGGCCGCCGTGTTCTCGGTGTCGAGAGCCTGGAAGCGGCCGCGCTCGAACAAGAGCCGCACGATCGGCCGGCCCAGCACCATGAGTCCGACCGAAGCGGGGACGGTCAGGAACGCGACGAGGGAGATCGACCGGCGCAGGGTCTCGCGCAGCCCGTCCAGGTCCCCCACCGCGGCGCGGCGCGCGAGGCCGGTGGTGGCCACGGTGCCGACGGCGACCCCGAATACCCCGATCGGCAGGTACAGGATGCGGAAGGCGTACTGAAGCCACGACACCGCCCCCGGCTCGCGAGAAGCGAAGACGGTGCTGACGAAGATGTTCACCTGAACGGCGGCGAGGCCGACCGTCGCCGGCGCCAGGAGCGACGCGATGGCGCGGATCCCGGGATCGTCCGGCGCCCACTCCGGGCGGAAGCGCCAGCCGTCCATCCACAGGGGCGGCACCTGGATGAGGAACTGCGCGGTCGCCCCGAGAAGCGTGCCCACCGCCCACCCCATCGCGACCGCGGCCGGCCCGAAGCCCATGGCCCACAGCAGCACCGCCCAGCCGATGGTGACCACGTTGAACATCGCCGGCGCCGCCGCGGGCATCGCGAAGCGCTCCTGCGCGTTCAGCATCCCCATCGTCATGGCCGCGAACGCGACCAGGGGCAGGCAGGGCAGCATGATCCGCGCGAGGGAAACGGTGGTGTCGAGCTTGCCGGGAACGGCCGCGAAGCCCGGAGCCAGCGCGTGCACGAACGGGGCGGCGAAGACCAGGCCGATCAGCACGAGGCCGCCGAGGGCGGCGGCGAGCAGGGTCAGGAGCCGCGACGAGAGCTGATGGGCCCGCGCCTTCCCACCCTCCTCCATGGCTCGCGCGTAGGTCGGGATGAAGGCGGAGGAGAGCGCTCCCTCTGCAAAGAGGTCCCGCAGCAGGTTCGGGAGGCGGAAGGCGGTGTTGAAGGCGTCCGCGTAGTCACCGGCGCCGAGGAGCATCGCGAACACCTGCTCCCGGACGAGGCCCAGGACTCGCGAGACGAGGGTGAGGGCGGAGACCATCCCGGCCGCCCGCACCATCGAGACCGGTGCCTTGCCTTGGCCCGTCAATTCCGGTAAGCTGCGAGTTTGTCGTCCGTTAGAGGAGGGATGGAGTGGCTCATCACGCATCGGCCCTGAAGCAGCAGAGGCAGGGCCTCAAGCACCGCGATCGCAACCGCCGCAACGTGTCCAGGCTCAAGACCAAGATCAAGTCGCTGCGCAGTGCCATCGCCAAGGGCGACGCGGCCGCGGTCAAGGGCGCCCTGGCGGAGACGATCAGCGAGATCGACAAGGCGGCCAAGAAGGGCGTGATTCACGACAACGCCGCCGCGCGGTACAAGAGCCGTCTCTCGCGTCGCGTCAACGCCGTGACTGCGTCCCGGTAGCGCCCGCCCCCTTCCCCGTCGCCTCGACCACCGCCGCCAGGAGTGCCGCGCGGGCATCCGCGCCCGTCTTCACCCGGCGGTCGGCTTCGCTCAGCGCGGCCACCGCCCTCTCCAGCTCCGCTTCCGTCCACGCGCGGCTCGCCTCCATCAGCTCCTGCACCTTGAAGGGCGGCACGCCCAAGCGCGAGGCCAGGGCCTCGCGCGGCACCCGCGCGTCACGCAGGGCCCGGGCGGCGCGGACGCGCCGCGCCGCGTAGTGCAAAGTGGCCAGGACCTTCAGCGGCGGCTCGCCTTCTTCCAGGACGGTCTCCATGAGCGCCAGCAGCTCGGCGCGCCGGCGCGTGGTGAACGCGTCTCCGATCCGGTAGAGAGGCTGGGCGAGGCCCCGACCGAGCACGGCCGCGACCTCCTCCGCGCTCAAGGGGCCTTTCTGACCTTCCGCGAAGGCCTCCAGCTTCTCGAGCTCGCCCATCAGCCGGCGCAGGTCCTGTCCCACGCGCTCGAACAGCTCCTCGAAGGCCTCGTCGCGCAGGGCGAGCTTGCGCCGCCGCACCTGGTCGGCCACGTAGCCACGCGCGGCCCGCCCTTTCAGGGGCTCCGCGGAATGGGACTGCGCGCGCTCGAGCAGCTTCTTCCACACTACGCGGCGCTTGTCGGGCTTGACGGCCATGAAGACCAGCCGCGCTTCCGGGCTGGGATCCTCGAGATAGGCGGACAGCTCGTCGCCTTCGCCCTTCAGGCTGTCCGCGCCGCGCACGACCACCGCCCGTCGCGACGCGAACAACGAGCCCGTGCGCGCGGCTTCCAGCACGCGGCCCCAGCTCGTCTCGTCGCCGCGCAGGACCTGGACGGAATCGGCGCGGTCGCCGCCCACCCAGCTCGCCAGCAGCTCCTCGAGGACCTGCTCGGCCAGGTACGTGTCCGCGCCCACGATGGCATGGACCCCCGCCGCGCTCGTGGCCGCCGGTTTTCCGGGCGCCGTTAGAACGCCTCCAGCATGGCGGACACGAGGCTGCGCGCGAACGACGTGGAGAGGCGCTCCACCGCCTGGCCCTGCTGATCGAAGAACGCCGTGGGATCGGAGCCCACGTCGTACTCGTCGCGGAAGGAGAACGAGTCGTTGGCCCAGATCGGCTCCTCCTGCCCCACCTTCACGTAGCGCACGCGGGCGGTCAGGGTCACGGCGTAGCGGTTGGCCTGCGTGCGCGAGGCGCCGGCGTCGGTGAACCCGACCGGGGTCTGGTCGTAGCGCATGATCTCGCCCTCGATGATGGCGTCCGCGCCGATGCGCTCCTGGACGACGTCGAAGCGACCGCGCTTGAGCAGCTCCTCGACGACCTTCTGCGTGATCTTCTGATCCAGGCCCGGCTTGCCCGTGGAGTCCTTGAAGACGGGCACCGCGATCTTCTTGATCGTGGGATCGACGACTGTGCCTCGCCCCACCAGCGCGTAGCCGCATCCGGCGGCGGCGAGGGACAACAGCACGCCGGCGTACCGCGCCGCCCGTCTCATCGGACCACCACGCTGACCAGCCGCCCCGGCACCACGACCACCTTGACGATCTCCTTGTCGCGCGTGTGCTCCTGCACTTTGGGGTCACCGAGCGCCTTCCGCCGCACGTCGTCCTCCGCGGCTTCCGCGGGCACCGTGATGCGGCCCCGCACCTTGCCGTTCACCTGGACCGCCAGCTCGAGCTCGTCCTCGCGGGCGATGCCGGCATCCGCGACCGGCCAGGGCCGGTCCACGATGCTGAAGCGCCGCCCCAGGCGCTCCCACATCTCCTCGCCGATGTGCGGGGCAAAGGGGCTGAGGAGCAGGACGAGCGTCTCCAGCGCCTCGCGGAACACGGGCCGCTCCGTGGTCTCGGCCAGCGCCCCCTCCGCGTCCGCGATGGCATGCGCGAGCTCGATGAGGGCGGAGACGGCCGTGTTGAGCTTGAGCCGCTCCTCGACGTCGTCGGTGATGCGCCGGATGGTCTGGTGGACCTTGCGCCGGAGGGCGCGCGCCACCGGCGAGAGCTCCGCCGGCACCGGCGAGCGCGTCTCGCCCGCGATGGTCGCGGCGTGGCGATCGAGAAGGCCCCAGACGCGATGGAGGAACCGGTGCACCCCGGCCACGTTCTGGTCGTTCCACTCGAGGGCATCCTCGGGCGGGGCGACGGAGAGGATGTAGAGGCGCAAGGTGTCCGCGCCGTAGGCCTTGATCATGTCGTCGGGCGCCACCGTGTTGCCCTTCGACTTGGACATGACCTCGCCGTCCTTGTGCACCATGCCCTGCGGGAAGAGACGCGTCACCGGCTCGTCGAAGGTGACGAGGCCGAGGTCGCGCATCATCTTGGTCCAGAAGCGCGAGTAGACGAGGTGCAGGATGGCGTGCTCGATCCCTCCGACGTAGAGGTCGATGGGAAACCAGTAGCGCACGGCGGTGGGATCGAACGGCCCTTCCGCGCGATGGGGCGAGAGATAGCGGTAGAAGTACCAGGACGAATCCACGAAGGTGTCCATGGTGTCCGTCTCGCGCCGGGCCGGCCCCCCGCAGCGCGGACAGACGGCCTGCACGAAGGTGGGGACCTTCTCGAGGGGGTTGCCTCCCTCGCCCGTGAAGGGCGCGTCCTTCGGAAGCTCGACCGGGAGCTGGTCGTCGGGAACGCCGACGATGCCGTCCTTCTCGCAGTACACGACCGGGATGGGCGTGCCCCAGTACCGCTGCCGGCTGATCAGCCAGTCCTTCAGCCGATAGGTCACCGCCCCGCGGCCGATGCCCTTCTTCTCCGCTTCCGCGGTCATGCGCCGGATCGCTTCGCCTCCGTCGAGGCCGTCGAAGGCGCCGCTGTTCACGGTGCGGCCGGGACCGTCGTAGGCCGCCTCCATCTTCGCGGGATCGAGGGCGCGGTCCGGCGGCTGGATGACGACGCGGATGGGCAGGCCGTACTTCCGCGCGAACTCGAAGTCGCGCTCATCGTGCCCGGGCACGGCCATGATCGCGCCCGTGCCGTAGCCGGTGAGGACGAAGTTGCCGACCCAGATCGGGATGCGCTCGCCGCTGAATGGGTTCGTGGCGTAGCGGCCGGTGAAGACACCTTCCTTCTCGACCTGGCCCGCTTGCCGGGCCCGACGGTCCTGCCCGCGCAGGCGCTGGATGGCCTCGCGCGTCTTCCCTTCGTCGTTCGATCCGCGCACGAACTCCTCGACGCGCGGGTGCTCGGGCGCGACCACCATGAACGTCGCCCCGAAGATCGTGTCGATGCGGGTGGTGAAGATGCGGAGGGGCGCGCCGCCCTCGACCGGGAAGTCCACCTCCGCCCCGTGCGAGCGGCCCACCCAGTTGCGCTGCTGCTGGAGCACGCGCTCTGGCCACTGCGGGAGTTGCGCCATGTCGTCGACCAGCTCGTCCTGGTAGGCCGTGATGCGGAGGAACCACTGGTCCATCTCGCGCTCTTCGACCCTGGAGTGGCAGCGCCAGCACTCGCCGCCTTCGGCCTGCTCGTTGGCGAGCACGGTCTGGCAGGACGGGCACCAGTTCACGGGCGCCTTCTTGCGGTAGGCGATCCCGCGCTCGAGCATCCGGAGGAAGAACCACTGGTTCCAGTGGTAGTACTCCGGGTCGCAGCTCGCGATCTCCCGGCTCCAGGGATAGCTGAACCCGAGCCGCTGGAGCTGGCGCTTCATGCCCGCGATGTTGTCGCGCGTCCATTTCTCGGGATGGACCCCGCGCTTGATGGCCGCGTTCTCGGCGGGCAGGCCGAGCGCGTCCCACCCGATGGGATGGAGGACGTTGAACCCGCGCATCCGCTTGTAGCGCGCGATGACGTCCGTGATGCAGTAGTTGCGGACGTGCCCGACGTGGATGTCCCCGGAAGGGTACGGGAGCATTTCCAGGCAGTAGTACTTCGGGCGGGCGGGATCCTCCGTCACCTCGAAGGTACGCCCCGCGGCCCACCGTTCCTGCCAGCGCCGCTCGATGTCGTCGAACCGATAATCGGTCATGGTCCCAAATCAGACAAAGGGAAGATGTTAACACGCGGTCGCCGAAGGCTCCTGCCGCCTCGTGGTGGCACCTGGATTGCACCTTGGCCCGGGCATGGAGTCGAAGGCCTTCCATATCTGCCCGTTCTGCCAGTCCCCCAGCCCCGCTTCCGCGTCCCGCTGCGCGCGGTGCGACCGATCGCTGGCCGGCCTCCCTCTTCCCATCTACGGTTCCGAGCTCGACGCCGCCTCGATGCGGAGCGAGCCGGGGGACCTCGTCGATCTTCCGCTGCGCGACGACGTCGAGGGCGTGCCCATCCCGGTCGTCACGGCGGCGGCCGCTCCCGCTCCCAACGCGAGCCCGCCTGAGGTCTCTGCCCCGCCGCGGCGCGGCCGCAGGCGGCGCGCGGCCAAGATGGGCGCGGCGGCCGCGATGATGGGCGCCCTGCTCATCGGCGGCTGGCTCGTCCGCGCTCAGGGCACGCCCACCTCTGCGCCGGCGGCGGAGGTGCCCGACACCGCCCTGTCCGCGTCACCGGCGGCGATGGCGCCGGGTCGCGTGGCCACGCGTATCTCGAAGCCAGAGCCCGGCCCACCGGTCAGCGCCCCCGCGCGCCGGACGAGCATCGGACGGGACGCCGGCGCGGCGCCCGTGCGCCAGGCGGCGTCGCGCCAGGACTCCGCGCCGTGGGACATCACGCCCCCACCCGCCGAGCCGCCGCGTGCCACCGCCGACGTCTCTACCGTTCACCCCGACGTCCGCGCCACCCCCGTCGGCGTGGAGCGGATGCCGGAGGACCTGCGCCGCGACTCGACGGCCGGCGCGCGCGACGACGATGCGCGGGCGGACCTTCGCGCCCGCCTCGGCCGCGCCGAGCAGCGCCGCCAGGCGCTCACCGAGCGCTTGGGCCAGCTCCGCGCGCGCACGAACGTGCCCGTCATCAGGGACGTCGATGAGTACCAGCGGCTGCAGGAGCAGCTCTCGGACACGCTCGATCAGCTCGACCGCGTCGAGGCCCAGATCGCGCGCCTCCGGCGTGCCCTCGGCAACGGGCGCGAGTAGGGCTCAGCCGCGCAGGATCGGCCAGTACGGCTGGAAGGCGCGGCGATACTCGGCGATCAGCGGGTCGATCGCCCTCCCGGTCGGGGCCACCACCGGAGCCGGATCGCCCAGGAGGGCACGCACCACGGCCGCACCCGAAGCGGCCAGACCCCGGAGGTCGTAGCCTCCTTCCAGGACGAACAACGCGCGCCCCCGCGCCGCTCCCGCCGCGACGGCCAGGCACACGGCGGCCAGCTCGGAGTAGCCGTTCGCGGTGAGGGCCATCGGGGCCAGCGGATCCCCGCCGAAGGCATCGAAGCCGGCGGACACGAGCACCAGGTCCGCGTCGAAGGCCCGCCCGATGGGCTCGACCACGTCGCGATAGATCCGCGCGTACTCGCCGTCGCCCATGCCCGCGGGCAGGGGAAGGTTCACGGTGAACCCGCGGCCTTCGCCCCGCCCCGTCTCCGCGAGCGCCCCCGTGCCCGGATAGAACGGATACGCGTGCGACGAGACGTAGAGGACGCGACGGTCCGACTCGAACGTGTGCTGCGTCCCGTTGCCGTGGTGCACGTCGAAGTCGATGATGGCGACGCGCGAGAGCCCGCGGGCCAGGGCGTGGGCGGCGGCGACGGCGACGTTGTTGAAAAGGCAGAAGCCCATCGCGCGGTCCGCTTCCGCGTGATGGCCGGGCGGACGGACGAGGCAGAAGGCGCGCTCCAGCCGGCCGTCCAGCACACGCTCGACCGCGTCCGTCACCGCTCCCGCCGCCTTCAGGGCCGCGGCGTAGGAGTGCGGCCCCGCCTGCGTGTCGGCATCGAATTGCCGGATGCCGCCGGCGGTGGCCGCGACGGCCGCGATGTGCTCGGCGGTATGCACGCGCAGGAGCTCGTCGCGGGTGGCGTCGCGCGGAGCCAGGAGTTCGACGCGCGGCTCGAGGCCGCTGCGCCGAATCCCGTCGCGCAGCGCGGTCAGCCTCTCGGGACGCTCCGGATGTCCGGCCCCCGCGTCGTGCTCGAGGAACACGGGATGGTCGTAGAGCCCGACTCTCATGCCGTCGATCAGTGCCGCCCGGAGCGAAACTCCTTCGCGGCCGCGGCCAGCTTGGGAAGGATCTCGAACACGTCCCCCACGATCCCGTAGTCGGCCACCTTGAAGATCGGCGCGTCCGCGTCCTTGTTGATGGCGACGATCACCTTGGAGGACGACATGCCCGCCAGGTGCTGGATCGCGCCGCTGATGCCGGCCGCGACGTACAGCGTCGGCGAGACGGTCTTGCCCGTCTGGCCGACCTGCATCTGATGGTCGACCCAGCCCGCATCCACCACGGCCCGCGAGGCGCCGACGGCCGCGCCGAGCGCCGCGGCCAGCTCCTCGACGAGGTGGAAGTTCTCCGGCCCTTTGAGGCCGCGGCCCCCGGAAACGATGATCTGCGCCTCCGTCAGCTCGACCTTCCCCGCCCCGGCCGCCTGCACCGACTGCACGCGCGCGCGGCGCGTGCTGACGTCGGCGGAACCGGTGACCGTCTCGTACTTGCGTGCCGCCTCCGGAGTCCCCAGCGCGAACACGTTGGGCCGCAGCGTCGCCATCTGCGGCTCGCCCTCCCAGCGCACGGTGGCCAGCGCCTTCCCGGCGTAGACGGGGCGGCGGGCCTCCAGCCGGCCGTCCTTGACCTCGAGCTTCACGACGTCGGAGACGAGGCCGGCGCCGACGCGCGCGGCCACCCGCGGGGCCACGTCCTTGCCCATCGCGGTGTACGGGAGGAGGACCACGCCGGGCTTCTCCTGGGTGATGACCTGGGCCAGGGCGCGCGCGTAGGACTCGGTGGCGTACGAGGCGAGCTCGGCGTCGTCGAACACGTGCACGCGGTCCGCGCCGTAGGATGCGACCTCGGCCGCCAACGGGGCCACGCCCTGACCGATGAGGACCGATTGGACGGTGGCTCCCAGCGATCCCGCCAACCGGCGAGCTTCCGACACTGCTTCCAGCGACGGCCGCCGGACCTTGCCCTCCCGGACCTCCGCGAAGGTGACGATGGTGGCCATCAGAGGACCTTCGCCTCTTCGTGGAGCAGCCGCAACAGCTCCTTCACCTGCGCGTCGGCGTCCCCCGGGATCATCTTCACGCCGGGCCGCGCCGCCGGCAGCTCCAGCCCCACCACCTTCGTCTTCGGCTTGAGGTCCTTGGGCTTGAGGCCGAGGGCGGCCGCGTCCCGGACCTCGATCGTCTTCTTCTTGGCGGCCATGATGCCCTTGAGGCTCGCGTAGCGCGGCTCGTTGAGGCCCTTCTGCGCCGAGATCACCGCGGGCAGCGAGGTCTCCCAGACCTCGTGCGCGCCTTCGATCTCTCGCTCCACGGTCGCCTTGGCCTCTCCGACCTCCATCTTCACGGCCATCGTCACCTGCGGCAGGTCCAGGATCTCCGCCAGCAGCCCCGGGATCTGGCTGTGGTCGCCCCCCACCCCCTGCTGGCCGGTGAGGATCAGGTCAGGCGCGAGAGGACGGATCGCCGCCGCCAGCGCCCAGGCCGTGCCCAGGGTATCGAGCTGCTCGAACGAGGAGTCCTTGAGGTGAAGGGCGGAATCCGCGCCCATGGCCAGGCCGCTGCGCAACGCGGACTGAGCGCGGTCGGGCCCGAGGGTGACCAGGACGACCTCGCCGCCCTTCTTCTCCTTGATGCGGAGGCCCTCCTCGATCGCGAACTCGTCGTAAGGGGACACGATCCAGTTGAGCTCGCCTTCCGCGATTCCCTTGCCGTCGGGCGCGACCCGGATCCGCGCCTCCGTGTCCGGCACCTGCTTGACGCAGACGATGATCTTCAAGGTCAGCCCTCGAAGCGTTTGAAGACCAGCGCCCCGTTCGTCCCTCCGAAGCCGAAGGAGTTCGACAGCGCGTAGTCCAGTTTCACGCGCCGCGCCTCGTTGGGGACGATGTCGAGGTCGCATTCCGGATCGGGCGTCTCGTAGTTGATCGTCGGCGGCAGGACCTGGTCCCGCAGGGCCAGCGCGGTGATGCCCGCTTCCAGCCCGCCCGCCGCCCCGAGGAGGTGCCCGGTCATCGACTTCGTGGAGCTGATCGGAAGCTTGCGCGCATGATCCCCGAACACCCGCTTGATCGCGAGGACCTCGACCCTGTCCCCGGGGGGCGTCGACGTGCCGTGCACGTTGACGTAGCCGATGGCGGACGGCTCGATGCGCGCGTCCTTGATGGCCTTCCTCATGACGCGGTAGGCCCCGTCCCCGTCCTCACAGGGCGCGGAGATGTGGTACGCGTCGGAGGACATCCCGTACCCCACCAGCTCGCAGTAGACGTGCGCGCCGCGGCGGCGCGCCCCCTCGAGCTCCTCGAGGATGACGACGCCCGCGCCCTCCCCGATGACGAAGCCGTCGCGGCCGAGGTCGAAGGGCCGCGAGGCCTTCTCCGGCTGGTCGTTGCGCGTGGAGAGCGCGCGCATGGCCGCGAACCCGCCCACGCCGAGGGGCGTGATCGCGGCCTCGCTTCCCCCCGCGATCATCGCGTCGGCGTCGCCGCGCTGGATGAGGCGGTAGGAGTCGCCGATCGCGTGCGCCGAAGTCGTACAGGCGGTGCAGGTGGCGGAGTTCGGCCCCTTGGCTCCCGAGCGGATGGAGATCCAGCCCGAGGCCAGGTTCACGATGGCGGCGGGGATGAAGAAGGGGCTGATGCGCGACGGGCCCCGCTCCATGAGGATGGTGTGCTCGCGCTCGATGGTCGCGAAGCCGCCGATGCCGCTTCCGATGTACACGCCCACCATTTCGTCGTTGCCGGCGTCCACCTTCAGCCCCGAGTCCTTCAGGGCGAAGTCGGCGGCGGCGACCGCGAACTGGATGAAGCGGTCCATCTTCTTGACTTCCTTCTTCTCCACCCAGCGCAGGGGGTCGAAGCCCTTCACCTCGCAGGCGAAGCGCGACGAGTGCTGCGAGGCATCGAACAGCGTGATGGGGCCGGCGCCCGATCGGCCGGCCTGGAGGGACTTCCAGGTCTCCTCCGTGCCGATTCCGACCGGGGACACGAGGCCCACGCCCGTCACCACGACCCTGCGCTCTGCTGCCACTGTGATCTGGTCCTTCTCCGCCCGCGGAGCGGGAGGCCCCTACTTCTTGGCCTTGTCCGCGTGCTTGTCGATGTACTCGGTGGCTTCCTTGACGCGCGTGATCTTCTCGGCGTCCTCGTCCGGGATCTCGATCCCGAACTCCTCCTCCAACGCCATCACCAGCTCCACCGTGTCCAGGCTGTCCGCGCCCAGGTCGTCCACGAAGGAGGCGTCGGGAGTGACGAGGTCCTCCTCCACCCCGAGCTGGTCCACGATGATCTTCTTGACGCGATCGGCAACAGGCTCCATGAGGCTCCTTTGATTAAATTCGGCGTCCTCGCTCCGGCTTTTACGTCATCAAGCGGCTCGGCGGGCGTGAAGCCCGCCTCGCCGGCAGTGGAAAGCCTCCGCTGCGGAAAACGCCTCCCCAGGGCGCAGCGGAGCGATCCCCTGATTCTATTTCCTCACATGTGGAATCCGCCATCCACTCCCAGTACTTGTCCGGTGACGTAGGCGGCGGCGTCCGAGAGCAGGAACAGCGTCGCGCCCGCCACGTCCTCCGGCTTTCCCACCCGTCCCATCGGGATGGAGGAGGCGACGGCCTCCTTCGCCTTGTCCGTCATGGCCGCCGTCATCTCGGTGTCGATGAAGCCGGGCGCGACGGCGTTGACGGTGATGGAGCGCGACGCGACCTCGCGCGCGATCGACTTGGTGAACCCGATCACGCCGGCCTTGCTGGCCGCGTAGTTGGCCTGTCCCGCGTTGCCGGTGATGCCCACCACCGAGGTCACGTTGACGATCCGCCCGCTGCGCTGCTTGAGCATCGGCCGCAGCGCGGCCTGCGTACAGTGGTAGACGCCGGTGAGATTGGTGGAGAGCACGGCCTCCCACTCTTCCGCCTTCATCCGCAGGAGCAGGTTGTCCCGGGTGATGCCCGCGTTGTTGACGAGCCCGTCGATGCGGCCGTGCCGTTGCAGGACCGCGGCCAGGGCCGCGTCGATCGACTCGCGGTGGCACACGTCGAGGGAAACCGCGGAGGCGCGGCCGCCGATGGAGACGATCGCGTCCACTGCCTGCGCCAGCTTCGCCTCGTCGCGCGCGCCCAGCACGACGGCGGCCCCGGCGGCGGCCAGGGCCTCGGCGATGGCGCGACCGATCCCGCGCGAGGCACCGGTCACGAGGACGACCTTGCCGCTGACGGTCACGCCGTTTGCCTTTCCTGGAGCGCGGTGACGGTGGCCTCGAGCGAGGCCGGGTCCTCCACGCTCAGGACGCGCACGCCGGGGTCGATCTTCTTGACCAGGCCGGAGAGCACCGTCCCCGGTCCCACTTCGACGAAGGTCGATACGCCCTCGCGCACCAGCCGCTCCACCGACTCCTGCCAGCGCACCGTTCCCGAGACCTGACGGACGAGGCCGTCGCGGCAGGAGTCGGGCGAGCGCACGACGGTGGCGTCGACGTTGTTCACCACGGGGACGCTCGCCTCCACGAAGGACAGCCGGTCCAGATCGCGAGCCAGCCTCTCCTGGGCCGGCAGCATGAGCGCGCAGTGGAAGGGAGCGGACACGGGCAGGCGGATGGCGCGCCTGGCCCCTGCCTTCTTGCACAGCTCCGACGCGCGGTCGACGGCGGCCGCGTGCCCCGCGATGACCACCTGCCCCGGCGAGTTGACGTTCGCCGGCGACACGACCTGGCCCTGCGCGGCCTCCCGGCAGGCATGCTCGATGGCGGCCAGGTCCAGGGCCAGGATGGCGGCCATGGCGCCTTCTCCCACGGGCACCGCCTCCTGCATGTACTCGCCGCGGCGGCGCACGGCGACGACGGCATCGCGCAGCGACAGGACGCCGGCGGCGACGAGGGCCGAGTACTCGCCGAGGCTGTGCCCGGCGACCCAATCCGGCCGGATGTCGCGCGCGGCCAGGGCCTGCGCCGCGGCCACGCTGGTGGCGAGGATCGCGGGCTGCGTGTTGGCGGTGAGCTGCAGCTGCGCCTCCGGCCCTTCGAAGCAGAGGCGGGAAAGGGGGAAGCCCAGCGCGCCGTCGGCCTGCTCGAAGACGGCGCGGCTCTCCGGGACGGCGTCGTGGAAGAGGCGCCCCATTCCGACCTTCTGCGATCCCTGGCCGGGGAAGACGAACGCGACCGCCATCAGCTCTTCGTCTCCGCGGCCTTCTCCTTGCCATGTCCCAGGGCGCGCAGCTCGGCCTCGATGCGCTCGTTCACGCCGCTGGTGAAGAAGTCGGCCGCGGTGCGGATGCCGTGCTTGATGGCGAGGGCGTTGGAACGCCCGTGCCCGATCACGCAACAGCCGTGGACGCCGAGGAGGGGCGCGCCTCCGTACTCGGAGGGGTCGATGCGATGGCGCACGGCGTTGAACGCGCCCTTGGAGAGGAACGCGCCCACCTTGCGCACGTTCTTGCGCTGGATCTCTTCCTTGATGAGCCGCATGAGGGTGTCGGCGAGGGTCTCGCTGGCCTTGAGGACCACGTTCCCCGTGAAGCCGTCCATCACGATGACGTCCACCCGGCCCGTGAAGATGTCGCCGCCTTCGACGTTGCCCACGAAATTCAGCGACGAGCCCTTGAGGGCCTCATGGACCTCCTTGGTGAGCTGATTCCCCTTGGTCTCCTCCTCGCCCATGCTCATGAGGCCGACGCGCGGATTGGGCGTGTGGAAGACCTGGCGCGTGTAGACCTTCCCCATGACCGCGAACTCTTCGAGGTTGCGGGCGTTGCAGTTCGCGTTGGCCCCCACGTCGATGAGCACGGTGCGGCCGGAAGGATGGGGCACGGCGGCAGCGAGGGCCGGCCGATCCACTTCTTCCAGGGTGCCGAGCACGAGCTTGGCGATGGTCCAGCAGGCCGCGGTGTTGCCGGCGGAGAAGAACGCATCCGCCGCTCCGTCGCGCACCTGCTCCACGGCGACGGTGATGGAGGAGCGCTTCTTGAGCGTCGCCCGCGTGACCTTCTCACCCATCCCCACCGCTTCCGCGGCGTCGACGACCTGGATGGGCGCATCTCCGGCCTGCGCGCGGCGCAGCTCCTCCGCGACCACGCCCTGTGGCCCGACGAGCACCACCTGGAGGTTGAACTCGCGGCAGGCGGCCACCGCGCCTTCGACCACGACGCGTGGTCCGAGGTCGCCCCCCATCGCATCCACCGCGACTCGCGGCAAGCGCGCGGACGGCGGCACCTTCCCGGTCGCCTTTGCTTCGGTCAGCGGCTTCCCCGCGCCCCTAGACTTCTTCCACTCCGATGACCTGCTTGCCCTTGTAGTACCCGCACTTCGGGCAGACCCGGTGCGAGAGCTTGGGCTCGTGGCAGTTGGGGCAGAGGGCCAGTCCGGGCGCCTTGAGGTGATCGTGGGCGCGGCGCATGGACGTGCGGGCCTTGGAATGACGGCGCTTGGGATTCGGCATGAACGGTTCTCCTCAGCGGGGCGCGCCGGCGTCCAGCGCCGGGCCCCCTTTCAATGGCGTGCGGGCGACGGCTACGAGGATCCCTTGTCGAAAATCTTGCGGAGGGGTGCGAGCCGCTCGTCCTCCACCGTCTCCGTGGGCTGGCAATCACAGCTTCCGGTGTTGCGGTTCACCCCGCAGGACGGGCACAGCCCGCGGCAGTCCTCACCACACAGGCGACGCAACGGCAGGGCCAGGTGCATCTGCTCGCGCACCATCTCACCCAGGTCGATGCGGTCATGGTCGTAATACGCGACGACCATGTCGCGGTCCGAGAGCTCGACCTCCTGCTCCTCCTCGTCGGCGTCGGGCTGAGCCCCGCGCGGCATGAAGAACAGGTCGAGGTCCTCGTCGAGCTCCTTCAGGAAAGGTTCCAGGCAGCGCCCGCAACGGAGGCCCAGCCGCGCCTGCAGCCGGCCCCGGAAATGGACGGCCTGGTCTTCGCCCTTTTCGACCCGCCCCACGAGGCGGCCGCCCTCCAGGGTGAACTCCTCTTCGCCCTCCAGGTGGACCGCTCCCGGATCCAGGGGGACATCGATCGGCTTCCCCTCGGCAGAAAGATCCCTGATCGATAAGACGAGCATGCTCTGCGTAGTGCTCAAACCGTCAATTCTACGGCTTTGCCCTGGATTGTCAAGGGTTTGGGGGAGGCGCGAGGCGTGTCGCGTCCGCCTCATAGCTCCTCCAGGAAGGAGGTGCCGGCGGCGAGAGGAGGCAGCGCGAAGTTCTGGGCCAGGGTGGCGCCGAGGTCCGCGAACGTGGCACGCACTCCCAGCTCACGCCCCGGCCGCACGCGCGCCCCGCGGACGAGCAGCGGGACGTTCTCCCGGGTGTGGTCGGTCGAGACGTCGGCCGGATCGCATCCGTGGTCGGCGGTCAGGATGAAGACGTCGTCCTCGCGCATGCGCTCGAGCACGTCGGGAATCCGCGCGTCGAGCAGCTCCAGGTTGGCGGCGTAGCCCGGCACGTCGTTGCGGTGGCCGTAAAGCGTGTCGAAATCGACGAGGTTCGTGAAGATGAGCCCGCGCTCCGTCTCCTCCATCGCCTTCACCGTCTGGTCGATGCCGTCGGAGTCGGACGTCGTGTGCACGGCCCCCGAGATCCCCCGCCCGGTGAAGATGTCCTCGATCTTCCCGACGCCGAAGACCGGCCAGCCGGCGCCGGCCAGGCGGTCCAGCAGCGTCTCCCCGGCCGGCGGCACCGGAAAATCGCGGCGGTTCGGCGTTCGCTTGAAGTTCTCGCGCGTCGTGCCCACGAAGGGCCGCGCGATCACCCGGCAGACCCCGTACTGCAGGCAGGCGATCTCGTAACCGATGCGGCAGATCCGGTAGAGCTCGTCGGGCGGGATGACCTCTTCGTGGGCGGCGACCTGGAACACGCTGTCCCCGGACGTGTAGAGGATCGGCGAGCCCGTGCGCACGTGCTCCTCCCCCAGCTCCTTGAGGATCTCCGTCCCGGAGGCCGACTTGTTGCCCAGCACCTTGCGGCCGATGCGCTCCTCGAACATGCGCACGGCCTCGAGCGGGAACCCTTCGGAGTAGACCTTGAACGCCGTGCGCGTCACGAGGCCAGCCATCTCCCAGTGCCCGGTGGCGGTGTCCTTGCCCGCGCTCTTCGCCGCCATCTTTCCCCAGGCGCCTTCCGGGCGCGGGTGGCGCGCTCCGTCGTAGGTCGGAGTCAGGTTCCCGAGCCCGAGCCCCTTGAGATGCGGGATCCGCACCTCTCGCGAGGCCAGCACATGGCCGAGGGTGTCGCTGCCCTGGTCGCCGAAGGCCGCGGCGTCCGGCGCTTCGCCCACTCCGAGCCCGTCGCACACGACCACGATGGCGCGGCCGAACCGGGGCATCAGCCGAGCCACTCCAGGATCGCCACGCGCGCGTCCGCCGCTTCCCGGAACCAGCGCACGTCCTCCTGATGACGGAACCACGTCATCTGGCGCTTCGCGTAGCGCATCGTTTGTTTGACGATATCACGCTGGGCATCCTCGACCGTCTGCGCGCCGCGCACCACCGCCACCGCCTGGCGATAGCCGATCGCGCGCAGCGGGCGCAGCTCGGCGTCGAAGCGGCCGAGCAACTCCCGGGCCTCGGCGATCAGCCCGGCCGCGAACATCGCGCGCGTCCGTGCCTCCACCGCCACGCGCAGCGCATCGCGCGGGGGGTCGAGTCCGACGACGAGCCAGCGGCGGAGATCGGCGAGGGGAGCGTCCGCGCGATGGTGCGCGCTGAGCGTACGGCCGCTCGCGCGGTACACCTCGAGAGCGCGGATGACGCGCAGGCGATCGTTCACCTCGATGCGCACCGCCGCGTCGGGATCCACGTGCGCGAGCAGGCGATGGAGGCGAGCGTCCCCGTGCCGCCGGGCCATCGCCTCCAGCCGGTGCCGCAGGTCCGGGTCCCGTGACGGGCCCACGAACAGCCCGCGCCGCAAGGCGCGCAGGTAGAGGCCCGTGCCCCCGGCGACCACGGGCAGGCACCCGCGGGCGGTGATGTCGTCGATGGCCAAGCGGGCACGGCGCGCGTAGTCGGCGGCGGAGAAGTCCTGATCCGGCTCGACGACGTCCAGCAGATGGTGCGGGACCATCGCGCGCTCCTCGGCGCTGGCCTTGGCGCTGCCGACGTCGAGGCCGCGGTAGACCTGAAGGCTGTCGCAGGAGACGATCTCGCCCCCGCATTCGCGCGCGACGGCCAGGGCGAGCGCGCTCTTGCCGGAAGCGGTGGGCCCGACGATGGCGACTACGGGCGGAGCCGCCACCACCGCCAGGCCGTCCACAGGAGGATCACGAACAGCAGGATGGCCGCGCCGCGGAGCTGCTGGCGCGTCAAGGAATGTCAGTGCTTGAGGGCTTTGACGATCGCGGCTTCGTGCTCCGCGCCCAGCGTGCGCTTGATGGCGAGGAGCTCCGCGTACAGGAGCTCGTTGAGGCCGTCCACGAGCAGGCCGCGCCGCTGCTCCTCCGGGAACTTGTTGAGGTTGCGCTCGATGACGGTGACGTCCAGGGTGCCGTCCTTCTGCAGCTTCACGCCTCCGAAGACGTCCTTGCGCCCGTCGCGCAGAGTACCCAGGTACTTCTCGAGCACGTTTTCGGCGATGGGCCCGACCTCGCGCACCATGTACTTGAAGATGTGCTCGTACATCTGGTTGAAGGAGTCGAGCACGGAATAGATGGTGTCGACGGGCACGAAGTCCTGGTCGAGGGTGATCACCTTCTTGCCCTTGACCCGCGCCACGCCCGTCGAGACCAGCCCGTAGAGCGTCTTCATCGTCTCGTTGTCGCCGATCTCGCTCTCGCGGCAGATGTCGAGCATGCTGCGCTCGCCGTCGATGAGCTTGAGGACGTGGACCTCGTAGGGCTCGAGCGCCGGCGGCACTTCGGAGGTCGCGCGCTCGAGCACGGAATCCCCTTCCGGGTAGTGGGCCTGGACGCGTCCGCTCGCGTCGACGCGCCGCAAGCCGGCCAGGATGAGGTCCTGGATGTCGAGATCGACGGTGATGCGCTCCTTCTCCGGCAGGCTCGATTCCTCGAAATGGAAGAGGCCCTCGTCCCACTGGAAGACGGTGTAGACGATCTCCTTCACCTGGAACTGCACGCCCTCCCAGAGGTCCTTGGGGCTGAGGGCACCCATCTCGACCAGCACCTTGCCCTGGCGCTTGCCCTTGGTGATGGCCTTGATCGAGGCCTCGTACTCTTCGACGGTGATCTTGCCCTCGCGGAGCAGGATCTCGCCGAGGCGGTCGTTGGGCAGGTTGGACGACGCGAAGACGACGCGGCCGTCCTTGAGGTATAGGGCCTTGCGCGCCCCGCCCGCCACCAGCGTGAGGATGCCGGTGGACTGCGCCAGGCGGAGATGCTGGAGGACTTCGGGCACGGGCAGCTCGGAGATCTGGCCCTTCAGGCCGCCCGGAACGACGAACGGCTCGAAGCGCTTCGGAAGAGTCGCTGCCATCAGGAGTTGGTGAAGACAGCAGAGTTTACGGGACGGTCGCGGGACCTGTCAAAGAAACGAAAACGGGTCAGTACTCTTTCCGGAGGCGGATGCCGGTGTAGTAGTGCTGAAGGATCCGGTCGAATGTCGATCCGGCCTGGGCCATTCCGAAGCTGCCGACCTGGCAGAGGCCCACGCCGTGGCCCCATCCCTTGCCCGTGAACACGAAGCGCGTGACGTTGCCCGCGGCGTCCCGCTCGCGGTCGATCACGAACAGGTTCTCGCGCAGGCCCAGCCCCCAGCGGACGCGGAGGCCGTCCAGGACCAGCTCGCCGTCGCTGCCCACGATGGCCGCTTCGATGACGCGCCCGGAGACGCCGAACCGCTTCGGGACCACGTCCCGCACCTGTCCGACCGTCCCGTAGCGCGAGATGGCCTTCGAGACTTCGTCCGGGGTCATGCGCACTTCCCAGCGGTAGTACTTCGACGAGCGGTCCGCCGACGCTCCCAGGAGGCTCTGCTGGGCCTCCAGGAAGGTGATGCGCCCGCCCTGGGCCACGAACGTCACCTTGTCCCCCTCCGCCAGGTCCAGCTCCGACGTGCCCAGGCGCGCCCCGTCGAGCGAGCGGAACAGCCGTGCCGCGAGGTCGATGGGAAGCGAGGCCTCGCCCTTGTCGGTGCGCACGGTCAGGCCGCCGCCGGCCATCCCGCGGAACTCGGCGGACACGAGACCGGGCGGAGCCGCGACCACCGCCGTGCGCCCGAGCATCTCGATGGCCTGCGCGCGGGTGATGGGCGCGTTGGGCCGCAGCGTGTTGTCGGGGAACGGCGTGAGGATCCCCTCCTGCATGAGGAGGGCGGCGGCGAGGACGTCGTGGCGGTCGGTCAGCTCCCGGCGGTCCTCGACGCTGAGCAGGTACTCGGGGTCGTCGGGGCTGAGGAGCCGCTGCGCGCGGTCGTCCCAGCACATCGCGGAAACGAGGTGGCGCACGAAGGTGCCGCGGCGGGTCAAGGGGCCCTCCACGGTCGAGGCGCAGGGCTTGCGCTTGAGGGAGAGCACCAGACGCCCGACCCAATCGCGCAGCTCCTCCTCGGTCGGCGCCGGCTTGAGGGCGGTCGAGGCGTACATCTTTCCGGGGAGGACGTCGAGGCTGACCAGGAGCGCCGCCTCGCGGTTGAGATCCGGCTGGTCGCCCAGGGCGCGGGGCGCGGCCGTGGTGTGGATGGTGGCCCAGGCCTCCCGCTCGGGCGCGCAGGAGACCCCGACCAGGTACGGCACGTCCTCACCTTCGAAGATGTTGGCGCCGGTCTCCGTGTGGCCGCCGCAGGTCGAGGTGTAGAGCGCGTTGATCAGCGCTCCCTGGTAGGAGGCGATCATGCCCCGCGTATCGTCCACCGCCTGCGTCGACATGGCCTTCTCGGTCGACTTGCCGCGGTAGACCTGACAGCTCGGGGTGGCGCAGATGTCGTAGCCATGGGCGGCGTACCCGCCACGGTTGCGCAGGACGTACGTGCGCGCGGCCACGGCCTGCGCCTTCAGCGCCTCGAGCTGCGGGAAGGCGTCGGGCGAGAGCTCGTTGGGAACCACGCCCTTGAGGTAGTCCTCGAGATTGACGACGTTGACGACGGTCAGGCCCGACTCGCCGGGCCGCACCTCCATCACGCCGCGATAGGTCAGGCCGTCGGCGGACAGCGTATCTTCCGATCGAGACGGCACCACGCTCGCGGCGCTCAGCTCGTCGCCCGTCTCCACGAGGCGCAGACGGCCGGGCGTGGGCTCACGCGGCTCTTCGGCGATCCATCCTCCCGACACCCCGAGCTGCTGGAGCCGCGACGAGAGGGCCACCGCCTCGTCGCGGGTACGGCTGTCGCCGACGCGCACCTGCCACGTCCGTGTCTCTTCGCTCCAGCGGGAGACGGCCTCCGTCTTGGCCATCTCGCGGACGCGCGCGGCCAGATCCTCGGCGCTGCGCTGGTCGGACAGGCTCCCCACCTGCACCCGGAAGCGGCTGCCCGCGGCCATGGGCGCGACGGCCACGAAGGTGGCCCGCGGGAGCGGGACCTCGCGCGCGAGGGGGCCGGCTACGCGGACGATCAGGCCGGACTCCGCGGAGACGACGGCCCGCGTCCCGTCCACGATGATCCCGACCCGGACGATCGGCCCGGGGACGAAGGCCTCGACCGGCAAAGGTCCGCCCGTGGTGGAGGTGGCCGCGGAACCCGCGGCGGGACGGCGGCCGGCGTCGCCGATCCGCGGGGTGGGCACGGTCCGGCAACTCGCGGCCAGCGCCATTGACGCCGCGATGGCGGCGGACAGGGCCGCCGCCGCCGAGGGACGCTTCGGCAGCGCCCGCGCCGCGCGCGCCCGGCGGGCCGCCTCGCCGATTCCGAACACCGCGGGAGTCCTCAACCCTGTGGCCCCTCTCCGTAGAAGAACGAGACCTGGATCGTGACCCGCGGCGGCGCGAAGTCGGACGGCAAGGCCAGGAAGCGGCTGGCCACGATCGCGTTCGCGGCGGCCTTGTCGAGCGCGGGGTTGCCGGCCGACTTCAGGAGGCGCACGTTCGTGACGCTCCCGTCGCGCTCGACCGTGAACTCCAGATCGACGTGCCCCCGAATGCCGAGGAGCACGGCTTGCGGCATGAGCCAGTTCCGATAGATCTCGTTCTTGAAGTGGTTGATCCAGACCGTGAAGTCCGCGCCTTCGGGATCGAAGAACAGGGGCCCCATCTGCTGCCCGGTCCCCGTAACCGTGCCCCGCGGCCCCGACTGGGCCAGGCGGCGGTCGAGATCGCGCAGGGTGCGGGAAAGGGAGGAGGGGCCGGGCGCTCCGGACGGTCCCGGGGTCCCCGGCGCCTCCGGTCGTCCGATCCCCGGCGGGAGCCGGAGGGGCCTCCCCATGGATCCGCCATCCGCGACCAGGCTGGGCGGGGAAGGAACCGGAGTGGGGGGTGCCGTCGGCTGGGCCTGGGCTGAGCCATCGCCGCGAGGCGTTCCCCGCGCCGTGGCTGTCAGGTCGTCTTCGCGCCGGAGCAGGATCGGTCCCCTGGCCCGGTCGGCGCCCGGGCCCCCGACGCTGATGCGGTCCCGGCCCGGAGGCGGCGTTGGCAGGGGCGTGGGGCGGACGGATGGGGGTAGCACCTGGCGCGTCGCCAGGAGCTTCCGCAAGGCCTCGGCTGGAGGCAGGAACACGGCCGGCCCTCGGAGGGTCGGCACGGGCACGGTTTCCCGTGCCACCGGGCGCGACGTCAGGGTGCGATCGATGAGAAGCATGATCAACGTCACATGTACGAATCCGGAGATCAGAAAGCCCAGACGCGGGCTGCTTTCCTTCCGACGACCCGGTTCCCTATCCCCAGCAGCGAACAATTAAACCTACCATGCAGTACGGCCCGGAGAGGTCATGGGCACGCAATTGAATGTGAAATCGGCCAAAGTCCATGATTCTGCTAAGAGTTGGCCTGACAAAAAATAGGGGAGAATCTACGGCTGCTCGGCGATCCGGGCGAGGATGACGTGGGCCAGGCGCAGGGCGCGAAGCCCGTCGGCTCCGCTGACGACGGGAGACTGGCGTGAGCTAGCGCACTCGACGAAGGCCGCGAGCTGCCGGCGAAGAGGCTCTTCGTCGGGGGCAGCCGTCTGTTCGACCTTGATCTCGGGGCCGGCGATCCCGTCCATCAGCCGATAGACCTGGGCCTCGCGGCGGGCGAAATCGACCGAGATGTAGGTCCGTGGCGAGAACACCCGGAACTTGCGCACCTTCTCCGCCGAGACCCGGCTGGCGGTCAGGTTGGCGATCAGCCCGGACGCGAACCGCAGGCGGACGTTGGCGATGTCCACGCGGGCGGTCCGATCCGTCCAGGGTCAGGACGATGTCGAGGTCGTGGATCATCAGGTCCAGGACGACATCGATGTCCAGGCTGCGCGGGGAGAACGAGCCCAGCCGGTGCACCTCGATGAAGCGCGGCCGGGACACCGTCGCCTTCAAGACGTCCACGGCCGGGTTGAACCGCTCGATGTGGCCGACCTGGAGGACGGCCTTGCGGTCGGCGGCGACGCGGATGAGGTCCTCCGCCTCGGCGATGGTCGCGGTCATGGGCTTCTCGACCAGCACGTCCTTGCCGGCCTCCAGCAGGACGCGGGCGACCCGATGGTGGTCGACGGTCGGCACGGCGACGGAGACCGCATCCACCTCGTCCAGCAGGTCGCGGAGATGCGCGAACACGCGTCCGCCGTGCCGTCCCACGACCTCCGCCGCCCGCGAGGGGTCGATGTCGTAGACCCCGGCCAGGCGCGCGCCGGGCAGCGTCGCATACACGCGCGCGTGATGCTGGCCGAGCGCGCCCACCCCCACCACGCCGACGCGGACCCCGCCCGCGTGGGAAGGGATTCCGGCCATCAGCGGGAGGCCGGGGCCTCGAAGCCCCAGAGGGCGAGGTCGGCCCGCTCGGCCGCGGCCAGCAGGTCGGCGCGGTCGAGAAGCAGCGTCTCCCCCGCCTGGACCGCCAGCACGCGCGCCTGGGCCTCGCTCATCGCCGCCACCGTTCCCGGCCCCACGACCGGCACGTCGAAGCGGACGTCCTGGCGCGGCTTCGCCACCTTCACGACCGTGCAGCCCTCACCCGCGATGCGACCGGCCCGGCGGATCGCCTCGTCCGTCCCCTCCATGGCTTCCACGGCCACCACTGCCCGGTCCTTCACGACCACCGTCTGGCCGATGTCGAACGCGGCCAGGGCCCGGGCCACCTCCCGGCCGTACTCGACGTCCTTGAGCTCGTCACCGGAGGGCCGCCGGCGCGTCATGGCTCCTGCGGTTGCCATCTGGTCCTGCAACAGCGCGGTCGAGGACAGGAGTGCGATGCCCTCCCGGCCCAGGGTGTCCGCGACGGCGCCGATGAGGCTGTCGGTGTTCTTGAGGGCGAGGCGGGCCAGGAGTCCCATCATCTTCAGGTCGGGGACGATGCCCGCGAAGATCTGCTTGTGCTTGACCTGCCCCGCCATCACCGCCTCCCGCACCCCGCCGCCCTTGAGGGCGTCGATGCAGCGGCCGAGCTGGCCCAGCGAGACCCAGTGGATCTCGTCCACCTCGCCCGCGAGGGCGGGGTCCGTCTCCTCCTTGATGGCCACCGCCACCACTCGCCGCCCGGCCCGACGGCCGGCGGCCGCCACCAGGAACGGGAAGCGGCCGTTGCCCGCGATGAGCCCCAGGGGGGAAGGACCGGGCTGGGGCGCGCCGCCCATCAGGCCTCGTCGGTGATGTGGTGGCGGCTGGCCCGCCGCAGGACGACGCCCCGCCGGGCGGAGCGGATGAACTCGACCAGCACGCGCACCTCCGAGATCATCGGCTCCGCCTCCAGCCGCGCCAGGGCCTCGCTGGTGTTGAGACGGCTCTGCAGGAGGACGCGGTAGGCCTGGCGAATGGCGGCGATCACCTCGGGCGCGAACCCGCGGCGTTGCAGGCCCAGCGTGTTCACCCCGTAGATCCGGGCGCGGTTGCCCACCGTCTTCGAGTACGGCAGCACGTCCTTCGTGGCCACCGTGTACCCGCCCAGGAAGCCGTAGATGCCGACGCGGCAGAACTGGTGCACGGCGGAGAAGGCGCCGATGGTCACATGGTCGGCGACGTCCACGTGCCCGGCCAGGGTGGCGCCATTGGCGAAGATGGTGTGGTTGCCCACCCGGCAGTCGTGGGCGACGTGCGCATAGGCCATGAAGAGGTTGTCCGACCCGATCGAGGTCAGCCCGCCGCCGCCGCCCGTCCCGCGATTGAGGGTGACGAATTCGCGGACGACGTTGCGGTCGCCGATCTCGAGGCGGGTGGCCTCCCCGCGGTACTTGAGGTCCTGCGGCGCCAGCCCGACGGAGGCGAAGGGATAGATGTGGTTGTCGCGGCCCAGGGTGGTGTCGCCGTCGACCACGGCGTGGGTGTCGACGATCGTGCCCGGTCCGACCCTGACCTGCGGCCCGATCACCGCGTAGGCGCCCACGCGCACGCCCGCGGCCAGGCGCGCCCGCGCGTCCACGCGCGCCGTGGGGTCGATGCTCGGCGGGTCGAGGGTCGCGATCTGCAGCAGGAGCGTGGCCTCCGCCACCCGGTGCTCGCCCACGCGTACCTCGCCTCGGACCCGGCAGAGCGCGCCGCGCCGGTGCAGGACGGTGACCTCGAGCCGCAGCTGGTCGCCGGGCACGGCCGGACGCCGGAACTTCGCGTCATCGATACCGACGAGGTGCACCTCGAGCCGCCGCGGGTCGGGAGCGTCCTGCAGGAGCCAGATGCCCGCGGCCTGGGCCAGCCCCTCCATGAGCAGGACTCCCGGCATCACGGGCGCTCCCGGGAAGTGCCCCTCGAAGAACTCCTCGGAGCCGGTGACGTTCTTGATGGCGACCAGACGGCCGGAGGGGTCGTGCTCGAGCACGCGGTCCACGAGCACGAACGGATATTGGGTCGGGATCTGCCGGATGAGACCCGCAATGTCGATGGAGGTGGCGTTCATGCCCGAGTCATTCTAGTGGACGGACCGGCGCAGCCGGGTAACAGACGGATGCGAGGGGTGGCAGTGGGCGCCGTAACGGGCAAGGGAACGGCCCGAGGAACCCACGAGTGCGCCATCAAGCCAGCGCACGGCGTGGCCAGGCAGCCGATCAGGAGTCGAGCGCCACGCAGTGGCGGTCGACGGTGGGGCGTTTAAGGGGGGGAGTTCACTGCCAGCGCAATAGGCAGTGAATTCCCCCCATTAGATTAAAGACGTTGCAAGCCTGCCAACAGTCGCGCTACCCCTTGGGGCTGGGCGCGGGCTTCGGCGCCGCCGGCGCCGGGCCCGCCGGCTTCGCGGCCGGCGTCGCCGGCGCGGCCGTGGCGGCCGTCTTCGCCGCCTCGTCCGCCTTGGCGATGATCTCCTTCGAGATGTCGAAGGCCTGGTTCATGGTCAGCGCGACCTGGCTGGTCAGGAGGATGTCGATCCCCTTCTCGCGGGCCACCGCGTCGATGGCGGGCTTGATGCGCTGCTGGAACTCCGCGTTCATGGCCTGGGCCTGCTGCTCCGCCCGATCCTTCATCCGCTGCAGGTCGGCCTGGCCGTCCTCGAGGAAGGCCTGGCGGTCGCGCTGCCGCTTCACGATGTCCTGGCGCTTCTTGTCCGCGGCTTCCGGAGAGAGGACGCTGCCCTGCTTGTCCAGCTCGTCCTGGAGCGACTTGATGGCGGCGTCCATCTTCTGGAGCTCGCTCTGCTTCTTGGTGCCCTCGTTCTTGATCTCGGTCTCGAGGCCCTCGATCTTCGAGGCGTAGCTCTTGCCGAGAACGCTCTCGGCCGAGATCTGCTGCATGTCGATGACGGCGATCTTGGGCATGCCGATCGGGCCACGCGCCGCCGGAGCGGCGCCCTGGGCGGGTGCCTGGGCCAGGGCGACGGCCGCCGATGCGCACAGAAGGGGCACGACGAGGAACGTCTTCTTCATTGCTTCTCTCTCTCCTTAGAACGTTGTGCCGACCGCGAACTTGAAGGTCGACTTCTTCTGGAATGCATCCCGGTTGGGATTGAAGGCGTAGATGAGCCGGAACGGCACGTTGAGCACGGGCATGATGAACCGCAGCTCGACGCCCGTCGACGTGCGGAGCTGCTTGAGGTCGATCTTCTGCGCTTCCGAATAGGCCTGTCCGGCGTCGAAGAAGAGGAGCAGCCGCAAGGGCCCGCCGACGTCGAAATAGTACTCGGCGTTGAAGAGCACGAACTTGTTGCCGCCCAGGGCGCGGCTCTGCCCGGTGGCGGGATCGGTCGCGACGGGGCCCACGGTCCGGATGTTGACGCCGCGGATCTGCGTCTCTCCCCCCAGGAAGAAGCGCTGGTAGATGGGCAGCTTCTGGGTGTTGCCGTACTCCTTGATGTAGGCGGCCTCCGCGCGGATGCCCAGGGCGGTCTTCTTGAGGTGCGGGATGTACCAGATGAACTCGGCGTCCGGCTTGAAGTAGTTGACCGATCCCCCCAGCGGACCGCCGGCGAACTGCGGCGTCATCGTGAACTTCTTGCCGCTGCGCGGCGTGTACGGGTTGTCCACGGTGTTGTGGACGAAGGACGGGCTGATCGTGCTCTCCTTGCGCCGGCCTTCCTCGCCGAAGAAGAAGGGGTCGAACACGGGCTGGGTGGGGTCGGTGCTGGTGGGGGGAGCGTTGGGGTCGATGCCGAGCAGCGCGTTGAGGCCTTCGATGTTGATGATCTGGTAGGAGTAATTCGCGAAGATGCGGTTGAACCCGCGGCGCCCGATGGGCAGCCCGGTCGTGAAGCTGACCCCGGAGCGGTCGTCGGTGTAGCCGACGACGTTCGTGAACGTCTCGTAGACGAGCTTCCTCTTGAAGATGTCGAAGCCGGCGGTGATCGGCCGGTCGAAGAGGTAGGGCTCGGTGATCGCGATCTGGTAGTTCTTGGTGCGCCGCCCGCTCTGGGCGGAGATCTGGAAGGTCTCGCCGAGCCCGAGGAAGTTCGCGGTGGAGAAGCTCGCGTTGATGAACGTGCCTTCGAGGCCGCTCACCCCGCCCCCGAAGGTGAACTGGTTGCGGTTCTGCTCCTCCACCTTGAAGGTGACGTCGATGCGGTCCTCCCCGATGCTGCTCGGTCCCAGCTCCGGCACTCCCTCCATGGGCTTGAAGTAGCCGAGCTGGTTGATGCGGCGGATGGAGAGCTTGAGGGCCTCGGTGTTGAAGAGGTCACCCTCGTTGAGGAAGACCTCGCGCCGGATGACCTTGTCGCGGGTGGTGGTGTTGCCGGTGAAGACGATCTTCCCCACGTAGTACTTCTTGTCCTCGTCCATGGTGAGGGTGACGTCCACGACCTTGCGCTTGGGATCGGGCTTGCGCTCCGGCCGTCCCGTCCACTGGAAGTAGCCCTGGGAGCCATAGGCGTCGCGGAGCTTGTCGAATCCCTTCTTGATCTTCGATTCCTTGTAGACGTCCCCCGTCTGCAGCTTGAAGATGGGCAGCACCAGCTCGGGCTTGAAGACGGTCATGCCCTCGAACTTGACCTCGCCGATGCGGTACTGGTCGCCTTCGCTCACGGGGATCTCGAGGCGGATCCCGCGGCTGGGCTTCTTGCCGCCCTTCTCGTCGATGTAGCTGACCTTCGGTGAGCCGACGGAGGCCGTGACGTAGCCGTGGTTCAGGTAGAAGTCCTCGAGCCGTTTCTGGTCGCCCTCCGGACCCGACCACTTCTCGGGCGTGTAGGTCGTCTTGCCCAGCAGCCACGTCATGTTCCAGAAGCCGCGCTGCTTGATCTTCTTCATCTGGTGGCGCAGCTTGCCGTCGGAGAACTTCTCGTTGCCCACGAACTCGATCTGCTTCACCCGCGCCTTGGGCCCTTCGTTGACCACGAAGGAGACCTGCATGCCCGATCCCCCCACGGGCTTGGCGTCGTGGCGCACGGTGGCGAAGGGCCGGCCCTTCTCGGCCAGCATCTCCTTGAGGATGGTCTCCACGCGGCGCGCCTTGCCGAGGTCGTAGAAGGTGTCGATCTTGAGGCCCGCCTCGCGCTTCTTGAGCTCGTCCTCGATGTTGGAGGTGGTCAAGGTCTTGGTGCCGCGGTAGTCGACGATCTGGATGCGCTTGCGCTCGGTCACGCGGAAGGTGACGATCTTTCCTCCCGTGGGCGAATCACGCGAGTCGATGAACAGGTCCTCCACGAACCCCGTGTCCCACAGCCGGCGGAAGTCCTCCTTCAGGCGGCGCTCGTCGTAGCGGTCCCCCACCTTGGTCGAGATGTAGAAGAGGAACGTCTCCTTCTGCAGGAACTGGTTGTTGGAGATGTCGATCCGTTCGACGATCGGCGCGCTTGGATCCGCCTCCTCCTGCGCGGCCAGGAGGCCGGGGAGGGCGAGGCAGGCCGCCAGCGCGGCCACGGTCAGGATTCGCTTCGACGTGATCACGGTCTTCCCTGTCCCCTTGCTGGCGCTTACGCGGAGAGAGCGCCGCCGCGGCCGTCCTGCCAGTAGTAGAGGGCGCCGTCCTGCACGCCCACCTCGATGGGCCGCTGCGGGCGGATGTTGCCGCGGATGAAGGCTTCGGAGAGCGCGTCCTCGATGTGGCGCTGGATCGCGCGGCGCAGTGGGCGCGCGCCGTACGACCGGTCGGAGAGGGTCTTCTGGAGCAGCCAGTCCACGCCCTCGTCCTTGATGCTGATGATGATGCCCTTCTCCTTGAGGTTCAGGTTGAGCTGATCCACGAGGAGGCGCGTGATGCGCTGGAGGTCGTCGTCGGTGAGGGCGTCGAAGATGATGATCTCGTCCACGCGGTTGATGAACTCGGGGTTGAAGGTGCGCTTCACCTCCCCCATGACCATCTCGTTGACGCGCTCGGCGGTGTCGCGCACGTCGTTGCTCGCGAACCCCATCCGGCCCTTCTTCTCGATGAAGCGGGCCCCGATGTTCGAGGTCATGATCAGGATGGTGTTCTTGAAGTCGATGGTGTTGCCGAGCCCGTCCGTGAGGTGCCCGTCCTCGAACACCTGCAGCAGGATGTTGAAGACGTCCGGGTGCGCCTTCTCGATCTCGTCGAGGAGGACGACGGAGTAGGGATTGCGCTTCACGCGCTCGGTGAGCTGTCCGCCCTCCTCGTGGCCGACGTAGCCGGGCGGTGACCCGATGAGCTTGCTCACCGAGTGCTTCTCCATGTACTCGGACATGTCGAAGCGGATGAGCGCGCGCTCGGAGCCGAACAGGAACGCGGCCAGCGAGCGCGCGACCTCCGTCTTGCCCACGCCCGTCGGTCCCAGGAACAGGAAGGAGCCCACGGGGCGATGCGGGTTCTTGAGGCCGGCGCGCGTGCGCCGGATGGCCCGCGCCACCGCGGAGATCGCGTTCTCCTGCGACACGATGCGCTTGTGCAGCTCCTCTTCCATGCGCAGGAGCTTGGCCGACTCCTCTTCCTTGACCGCGGCGATGGGGATGCCCGTCCACTTGGAGACGACGTCGTCGATGTCGCCCTTGGTGACGTCGTGGCTGCCCGAGCCGCCCATGTCCCAGTGCTCGCGCACGATGTGCAGGTTCTCGCGCTGGGCCACTTCCTCGTCGCGGAAGAAGGTCGTACGGTCGGACGGATCGGCCCGGTCCACCACCACCCGGATCTTGCGCGAGAACTCGGGCGTCTCCTCCAGGGCGGCGGCGTCGCGCAGCTTCACGCGGCTGCCCGCCTCGTCCAGGAGGTCGATGGCCTTGTCGGGCAGGAAGCGGTCGGTGATGTAGCGGCTGGACTGGTAGACCGCCGCCTCCAGCGCTTCGTCGCGATAGGAGACGTGGTGGAACTTCTCGTAGCGGTCCTTGATGCCGCGGAGGATCTGGATCGTCTCCTCTTCCGTCGGGCTCGCGACCTTGACCGCCTGGAAGCGCCGCTCCAGCGAGCGGTCCTTCTCGATGTACTTGCGGTATCGCCGCGGCTCAGGGCGGGCTTGAGGATGTTGGCCGCGTCGAGCGAGCCCTCGGCCGAGCCCGCCCCCACCAGCGTGTGCAGCTCGTCGATGAAGATGATGATGTTGTGGCTCTCCGTGAGCTCACGCATGATCGTCTTCAAGCGCTCCTCGAACTGCCCGCGGTACTTGGTCCCGGCCACGATCAGCGAGATGTCGAGGGCGAGGATCCGTTTCTCGGCCAGGTAGATGGGGACGTCGCCCTGGACGATTTTATTGGCGAGCCCTTCGACCAATGCCGTTTTCCCGACTCCCGGCTCGCCAATGAGTACGGGGTTGTTGCGGGTGCGGCGGCAGAGGACCTGGATGATGCGAGCCAGCTCCTCCTCGCGCCCCACCAGCGGATCGAGAGCGCCCCGCGCCGCCGCTTCCGTCAGGTCACGCGAGAACTCGCTGAGGAGCGGGGTCTCCTTGGCCTTGCCGACGTTGGCCTTCTCGTTGAGGAGCTGGACGATCTCCTCCCGCACGGCGCTGAGGCGCATCCCCTTCTCGGACAGGATGCCGTTGGCGACGCTCTTCTCCTCGCGCATGAGGCCGAGGAGGACGTGCTCCGTCCCGATGTAGTTGTGCAGCATCCGCTCCGCTTCTTCGGCCGCGAAGCTCAGGACGCGCTTGCTCTCCGGGGAGAGCGGGATGTCCACGGAGGTCGAGACCTTGTCCCGGTACAGGGCTCGGCCCTCGATCTCCTTGCGGATCGATTCCATCGAGAGGTGGCTCTTGGAGAAGATCCGTGAAGTCAGCCCCTTGCCCTCCCGGATCAGGCCCAGGAGGAGATGCTCGGTCTCGATGGAATTCGACCCGAGCTGGCTGGCTTCATAGCGGGCAAAGAAGATGACGCGCCGTGCCCGCTCGGTATAACGTTCGAACATCGACCCTGGGACCCTCCCGTCCAACCCACAGATTCTAGCGCAAAACGGCTCGGACCCCATCCATCCAAATCCCTGCCCCTCAAGGGGGAACGTCGTGCAGGCGCCCGCCTTCGAGGCGCAGCACACGGTCGCAGGCGGCGGCCAGGCGTTCGTTGTGGGTGACGACGACAACCGTGATTCCCTTCTCCTGGTTGAGACGACGGAGGAGGGCGTGGAGTCTCTCCCCTGTCTCCTGGTCGAGGTTTCCGCTGGGCTCGTCGCCGAGCAGGGCCCGGGGGGACTGGACCAGGGCCCGGGCCACCGCCACCCTCTGCTGCTCCCCGCCGGACATCGCGCCCGGACGGTGCTCCGCGCGGTGACCCAGCCCGAGGTCTTCGAGGAGGGCCTCGGCCTTGTCGCGTGCCTCCGCGAGGGGACGGCGCGCGATCAGCATCGGCATCATCACGTTCTCGAGGGCCGTGAACTCGGGGAGCAGATGGTGGAACTGGAAGACGAAGCCCAGCGTCCGGTTCCGGAACTCGCGCAAGTGATCCTCGTCCAGTGCGAAGACGTCCTGACCGGCCACGACCACGCGGCCGCTCTCCGGACGGTCCAGGCTGCCCAGGACGTGCAGCAGCGTCGACTTCCCCACCCCGGAGGCGCCCACGATGGCGACCATCTCGCGCGGCGCCACGTGGAGGTCCACACCGGCCAGCACCGGCACGTAGCCGGCGGCGGTGCGGTAGCCCTTGACCACGTCGTGGGCGGCGATGAGCGGGTCGACGGAGGTCATCCGAGAAATGGATTCACGACACGAACGGTGCCGTACATGCGGTCGTGCTGGAAGTCCTCGGACAGGAGCTCCCGCAGGCCGTAATACTCCGCGTACGCCCACAGGTGGGCGTCGTACCACGGGAGCTGATAGGCGGCGGCGCCGCGCAACGCGATGCGCACCAGGGCATCCGCCGGATACAGCACCTGGAAGATCGTCAGCATCTCTTCGGCCTCACGGCGCGCGCTTTCGGCCGGGAGCAGGGGAACGCCGGAACGCGTCCGGCGCGTCACGGCCGCCACGAACTCGACGATCGCCTGATGTGGGATTCGGATCGTATCGTCGTCGACTCCCCGCTCTAGCAGCTCGGTGGCGATCCTCTGCCGCTCCGGGTAGCGGGGATCGAAACGATAGACGAGGACGTTCGTGTCAACGAGACGAGCCGCGGCCGTCGTAGAGGTCCTCTCGTGTCCAGTCGCGGGGGCCCTCTTCCCGTGGAAGGGGGCGCTCGCGCTCGCGCTGCCGTTGTCGCTCGGTGGCCAGGTCGAAGAGGCGGCGGCGGAGGGCGAGGCCTGGCCTGGTCGCGAGAGCCTTGGGCACCATCCGAATGCCGTCACCGGCAGACTGCCATTCGATCTCGTCGCCGGGCTGGATCCCGTGGCGATCGGCGAGCGCTTTCGGGATCGTCACCTGGAGTTTGCTGGTGACCTTCGCCATGTCCTTACTTTAGCAAGGATCGAATCCTTGTCAATCGCATCATTCATAACGCAACGCCTCGGCCGGATCGAGCCTTGCTGCTCCCCTTGCCGGATGGATCGTGGCCAGGAAGCAAATGAGCACCGCGCCCACGATCACGGTCGCGGCGTCCAGCGGCAGCAGCGTGAACGGCACGTACGAAACCTGATACACGTCGACGGGCACGCGGATGAGCCGGTAGGAGTCGAGCACGCGGCACAGGCCCCAGCCGAGCACCGCCCCCGTGAGCGTGCCCAGCGCTCCGATCACCGTCCCTTGCAGCATGAAGATCCGCGTGATCGCGCCCCGCGAGGCGCCCATCGACACCAGGATCGCGATGTCCTTGTGCTTCTCCATGACGAGCAGGATCAGGGTGGCGACGATGTTGAGCGCCGCCACCATCACGATGAGGCCGATGGTGATGCCGATGGCGATCTTCTCCAGCCAGAGGGCGGAGAAGAGGCTCTGGTTCATCATGATCCAGTCGGTGGTGAGGTAGCCGTCGCCCAGCGCGGCCACGATGTGCGGGGCGACCGCCCGCACCGCGTAGATGTCGTCGAGCCGCACTTCCACGAGCGACGCGCTGTCGCTGCCGCCGGTGAAGAGGCGCTGGGCGACCGAGAGCGGCACGTACGCCCATTGGGAGTCGAACTCGTACAGCCCGCTGTGCACCGTGCCCGCCACGCGGAACTTCGTCACGCGGGGCAGCATGCCCAGCGGTGAGAGCCGTCCCTCGGGCGAGGTCACCGTGACCACGTCACCCAGGCCGACGCCGAGCGCGCTGGCCAGGTCACGGCCGAGCAGGATGGGAGGCAGGGATCCGGGCTCGGTCCGCTCCAGCGCGTCGAGCTGGCCCTCTTCGACCTGGGACGCGAGGTCGGTGACGCTGCGTTCCATCGCGGGCACGATGCCCTTCAGGGTCGCCACCGCGGAGCCGCCGGCGGTGATCATGAGGCCCTTGCCGTACACGGTAGGCGCCGAGCCCAGCACGTGCGCCACCGTGCGGACCTTGGCCACCACGTCGCGGTAGTTGTCGAAGGGCTCGTTCCCGCTGCGGAAGATGCTGATGTGCGCGGTGGCGCCGAGGATCTTCGACCGGATCTCGCGCTGCAGGCCGGTCATGAGGCCCAGGGCGACCATCAGCGCCATCACCCCGACCACCACGCCCAGGACGGAGATGGCGGAGATCACGGAGATGAAGGCCTGCTTACGGCGCGCGGTCAGATAGCGCAGGGCGATCCGAAGCTCGAAGGGCATGTTCATGCGATCGGCGGCCGCCGCACCCGGCGCGCCATGCGCTTCGCGACGGTCTCGCCGCGCGGCGCCGCGCGGCTTTCACCGCTGTCTCGCGCATCCTTCGTCCGGTACGGGCTTCTGCGCCTGACCATTCCCGTCTCCGTGCCCGTCTCCGTCTCCGTCCGTTTGGCGATTCCCAGCCTCACCGACCGCTCTCCGGACGCATGTGGGGGAACAGGATCACGTCCCGGATCGACGGCGAGTCGGTCAGCACCATGGTCAGGCGGTCGATGCCGACGCCCACGCCGCCCGTCGGCGGCATCCCGTAGCCCAGGGCGCGGACGTAGTCGTCGTCCATCTGGTGGGCCTCGTCGTCCCCCTTCGCGCGCTCGCCGAGCTGCGCCAGGTAGAGCTCGAAGCGCTCGGTGGTCGAAGGGTCGTCGGGCCGCGCCTTCGAGAGCGGCGAGACCTCGGTCGGGTAATCCGTGATGAAGGTCGGATCCCAGTACGTGTGCTCGGCGAGGTCCTCGAAGAGCTGCGCGACCAGCTTGCCATGCGTCAGCTTGGAGTAGCGATCCGGACCCAGCAGGGCTCCCTTGGCGTTGCGACGCCCGCGCAGGGCATCGGAAGTCGCCCACGCATGAAGGCTCTCCGGGCCGTCCAGAACACGCGCTTCGAGCCCCAGCCCCGCCTCCGCCGCCGCCCGCAGGACGGCCGCCTTCATGGTGAGCCGCGCGAACGGCCGCTTGAACGAGACCTCGCGCTCCTTGAACACGACCGGGCCGGCCCCCGCGACCCGCGTGACGGCGGCGGCGATGATCTCCTCCGTGATGGCCATGGCCGCGTCGACGTCGTGGTACGCGGTGTAGAACTCCAGCATGGTGAACTCGGGGTTGTGCATGGCCGAGATCCCCTCGTTGCGGAAGTTCCGGTTGATCTCG
>WNFM01333960.1_pt1 | contig 82498 bp, 77 predicted proteins | sample 5400271 | NCBI WGS metagenome assembly WNFM01 (sample SAMN13153352, study PRJNA577476) | soil metagenome | isolation source: 60 cm saprolite on Douglas fir-dominated hillslope | place: USA:California | collected 2013-09-17
GCGAGGGAGCTTACTGGCCGTTCTATTTCATCTCGCGTTCTGGCGCATGGACCTGAGCTACTTCGGACGCGGGTTGCTCGGGTCCTGGCCCCAGGCGGATGCCGGGGTCGTGCTTTGGTCACTGTCGGTTTGCGCCAATGACTGGCAATCTGCCGAGAAACTGACGCGGGTTTGCACCATTCCGGCGCCGGCGATGTTTTCGGAGACGTGGGATAGGACGCCCTACGCGATGGAGGCCAAAATCCTCCGACCGCTGCTCTGGTTCGGGTTACTCGAGCACCGCAGCGAAAAGGTTCCGAGCGGCCGGTTCGGCGAGCATCATTTTTATCGTAAGGCCGAGTTGTTCGATCGATTGCTCGCCTTTGACGTCCAGATAGACCTGTCGGAAGGGGCCCGGCATTGAAGACTGCGGCCAGCGCTGCCCCGTGACTTTACCCGGGTCTGACGAGGCATTTGAGGACGGCGGTCCTTATCGCGTTGCCTGCGGCGGCGACCGCGCAGCCGATCGACGAACCACCCGATCGCGAGCGCGGCCAGCAGGGATGTGATGATTACGCCGATGCTGACGAGCACATAAGCGATAACGATGGCGGCGGCGGGGTCGATAGCCATGGCACTGGCGCCTTGAGCCGCTCGACCCTCGTCGGGCGGACGCCTGCCGCAACTAAGCAATCTCACAGATGCATTCGGGGCCGCGGGGGGCAACTCGGCCAGACGACCTATCCGCGGCAATGGCCTCAGCGAAAAATAGAGAGGCCGCGTCCCTGGTTGCCGGTAACGCGCACGCTGCCGTCCTTCTCGACCGCGAAGCGATGCTGCCTGATGAAAATGCGGCGCACTTACTTCTCACCGTGCACCTTGATCAGCCTCTCCAAGAGGAGGTCGCACTTACCCGTGGCAGGCCGTCCGTCCTGGCCGGACTCTCCGTCGACTCCTTCCCGCGAGGCTGGCGGCAGCTTCCCCAGGTCTTTCAGCCGTCTCCATTGGAGCCGAAGTTCGCTAGTCGAATTTAAGCCCAACTTCTTCACGATCTCAGGTACGGTCAATCTGCCGAACCAGCACTCGATCAAGTCTTGGTCACTGACTGCCATCGGAGACTTCACCGAATGCTGGCGGTGCTGCTGCTGCGAGGTCGGGAGATGCTCGCAGCAGCGAGCGAACATCGCATAGTCCCACTCCCGCAACCATTCGGCTTGATGGCCTAGGGGCGTACATATCCCCACCTGCGGGATTGCACGCACAGAGGTGAATTTCTGCGTTCCAAAGTCGCGGATCGAGCCCGCAGGTACCGACCTTGCCAGATACCTCCTGACTGATCCCTGTTAATTCGATATCCTACCCGTGCTCGGTCCCGGCTCGTGGGGGATCGGATGCCGTTCGATCAACTCCATCGACGCGACTTCATCACCCTGCTCGGCGGCGCGGCGGCATGGCCGCTTTCGGCGCGCGGGCAGCAGCGCGAGCGGATGCGGCGGATCGCCGCGGTGATGTCGATGGCCGCCAACGACCCGGAAGCGCAACCTCGTGTTGCCGCGTTCGAAAGCGGCCTGCGGGAGCTGGGCTGGCTGGATGGACGCAACCTGCGGATCGAGTACCGCTGGGTGAGCGACGGCGATCTCTTGCGCCGCAACGCGGCCGAGCTGGCGGGCATGCCCCCCGACCTGATCTTGGCGACCAGTACGCCGGTGATGGCCGCGCTGCAGGAGCAGGGCGTAAGCGTGCCGATCGTGTTCGTGCAGGTGACCGACCCGGTCGGCCAGGGCCTAGTGTCCAACCTCGCGCGTCCGGGCGGCCATATCACCGGCTTCACCAATTTCGAGTTCTCGATCGGAACGAAGTGGCTCGAAGCGCTCAAGCAGATCGCGCCGCGCGTCACCCGAGTCGCGCTCATTTTCAACCTGGAGACCGCGCCCTACGCCGGCCTGTTCCAACGACCGGTCGAGGCGGCGGCTCCCGCCTTCGCCGTCACGCCGGTCGCGGTCGCCGTGCGCACCGCCGCTGAGCTCGAGCGCGCGGTCGGAGCGTTCGCGGGCGGGCCGACCGGCGGGCTGATTGTGCTGCCGGACGTCACGAACTTGATCCATCGCGATCAGATCATCGCGCTGGCAGCACGCCACCGCCTGCCGGCAGTCTACCCGTATCGTTACTATGCCGCGAGCGGCGGTCTCCTGTCCTATGGCAGCGAGCAGGCCGACGTGTTCCGGCGCGCGTCCTCCTATGTCGACCGCATCCTCAAAGGCACCAGCCCAGGCGAACTCCCGGTGCAGGCGCCGACCAAGTACGAGCTGGTCATCAATCTGAAGACCGCGAAAGAGCTCGGCCTCGAGGTGCCGGCGACCTTGCTCGCCCGCGCCGACGAGGTGATCGAATAAAGCGCGGAGGATGTCCGAGTCTGATGCTGTGGACGGCTCCTCCACCGGCACGGAAGTGCCATGGATGTGGGTGCTGTTAAGGCCCCCACGATTCAGAGGAGCCAAACATGCAAGCGGTCACGACAGTCGGCTTGTCCGCGTTGGCTCATGCACAAGGCACCGGCACAGGTGTCGTCAAGGTTCCTCAGGATATCGAGTTCAAAGGTCCGCTAATCGGCCCGCCGCAATTAGTTGTGCTGTATGGTGATCCGACAAAGCCGGGATCTTTTCTCTCCCTTCGGCCCGAAACAGCTGGCTGTTGAGGTCAGCCGTCTTATGGCCGGACCTTGCCTCGAGGTGGGAGCCAAGTCCTTGGGGCGAACCTTAGTTGTTCTGAATCTTGCTTAAGGAGGCCGAAGAGCCAAGCGGCCCTGGCGGGGTCCGCACCCCGCCGCGCACCCGCCCGACAACGTTGCAGTGAAATCGCTAGAGGTGCTCAAGGAGGCTGCGCCCCAAGTGGCACGTGTGGCCGTCATGCTGAATCCTGAGCACCGGACTGCGTGGCTGGGGTGGTAGGACTCGAACTCAGAAATGTCGTCGCAAATTATCCCTTTGAAAGGTCGCATAGATTTGCGGGATCCAGCCGAATTCTGGACTATTCGCGTTTGAGGTGCGACGTTGAGGGTACGCAGCTCATTGCCAAGATCTCAGCAGGCATGCTTGCGAGAATGTTCCGCCTGCAAGGAAGGCCGCTGTCTTCACTACCGGCGGGATCGGGCCGACCCACTGCGATATCACGCCGATTGCATGACGAAGGGTTCGGTGTGCCGATCGACACCGATCGACAATACGCGCGAGCAAATGCAACGCTTTTTCCTAATAATCAATTGCTTCAATAAGTTAGCTCTGGGCGGCCAACTCGTTGAAAGTTCTCTATCTGGAAAATGATCTCGCGTCTGCGGGACGCGGTCCGGAGGTGGGTAGCCGGAAGGACCCAGCGCACGGCACCATCTCGAAGGTACTGGATAGAATGTCTAAGCAGCGCGGCGCGCTAACGCGTGCTCAACTTGATCGCCCCAAGTCGTCCAACCATTGCGACTCCGTCGAGCAAAAAGTTCGAGATAGGGCGCAGGACTACACGCTTCGATGAGTTCGTACTGCTCATCTGGTTTGCGCGAATGCTCGCGTTTGCGCGTTGACAACAGATTTACCTGCCGGCGCCCGGACGCGAGCGTGCGTGCGTCTTTGCCACGCACACCGAACAGGATGAGCTCCGTCACGTTGCGGAAGTAAAAGCCTACGCCGCGTCCGTCCGATCCGCCGTCCTTGCGCACCTTGTGCCACACGAGGTTGGATTTGTAGGTGAATCCCCACGCCTTCATGACCGCGAGACCTTCAGGTAATAGTGCGTTAGGGCACCAGAGATACAGGTGCGCAGTCGGCGCCGCGAGTTGTTCAACCGGCAGCGTCATGATCTCTTCGAGTGTCATAGTGTGGTAGCGATGCAGCCGCACATGTTCTGGCGCAACCTTTCCGGTCTTGTTGGTAAAGCGCCAGGGCGGATCCGCGAGAGTGGTGCTGAAGTAATTGCGGGGGAGTGCGGAAAAGGGATTTGTCAACATCATCATCTCCAAAAGCCCCATGACAAAGATGAGCCGGCACCGCGCGCGGGGCAGGCGGCGCGGTGGTGGCATTAGATGTGAAGAGGTTCAGGCGGCGGCGTCGGCTGCGCCGTCATGCCCAAAGTGACGTCACGGCCGTCACATTTAGTTAAAGGTCGCCCGACAGGAGGATGGGCTAAGGTCGGGCACCAGGGGCTGACCCATTGCCGGCTTTAGGGCTGGGCCACTGCCGTGCCGGATTGTTGGCCGGACAGGACGGGTCAGGACATGAGGTCCCTTTTACGACGTATATACTTGGACTTTTCTATACGTCCAAAACCGGCAGGTGCGTCCTAACCCGTCCTGTCGGCTTCTAGCCGAGGTCGCCTTCACGATCGCGCGTCGACGCCGGACCCGTTACCCGACACGGCATGACGAGCCTCAACCGTTGCTGCACCATTTCCCTGAGATGGCGGTTTGAGCCTCAAGCCAGCGAAGCCGCGTTGTGTCTGTTCCGTGTTCTTGCGCTTCGTGAAGCCGCCTCGGTCTTCGAGACGCTGCGAAAAGGTCACGAGCGACCCGATCCAATGTCCCCGCTCTTCCGCCCAGTTTTGCCATGAGTCGAATAGATCGGTCGAGCTCGCCCAAGCATTACCTTTGATCTCACAGCAGTCGTCTAGCCACTCACCTATGACATCCTGGCCTTCGAAATAGCTCTCAGTCGCCACCATGACGACTTTCGGCGGGCTCAGTCCGATGCGCTGCCACTCCAAACAGCCTTCAACCGCCCACGCCAGAATTCCAGGCCACTCGTCTTTCAGTTTGTCGACCAGATGTGGATCGACCTTGTCGGCGGCGATGGTCACCGCGAACGGGATACGATTAAACCTTCGGGTCATGGCTCTATTCACGCCGCGCAGCGCCGGCATGTGGTTGCCTGAGAACACCAACTTGAATTGCGGAAAGAAGTCGAAGGGGTCTTTGCGCATGAACCGCGCCGTGATCTTGTCTCCGCCGGTCAGCTCCTTAATACGTGCCTCCGACCAGCGGCGTCCCTCCTCGGTCTCGGCGGCGGTAACCAAGCGTGCACCCACCAGCGTAGCAAGCTCGGTCGGATGGCGCTCACTTTGGGAAATTGTGAAGGTTTCGATGGATGAGGCTCGGTGGTAGTCGTGCCATATCCCAGAGATCGTCTGCATCAAGACGCCCTTACCATTGCAGCCGGTGCCGTAGCAGAAGAACAGCTCCTGCTCATAGGTGGCGCCAGTCAAGCAATAGCCGAGCACTCGTTGCAGGTAGCGCTGCAGCTCCCCATCGCCGCCCGTGATCTCCGCCATGAACTCCTTCCACCGCGGGCAGTCTCCATCTGGCGAGACCGCGGTCCGCTTGGTCATATAGTCGGTAGCTCGATGTTCGTGCACGTTACCAGTGCGCAGATTGACGACACCGCCGGGTGTGTTGAGTAGCCATGGATCGCGGTCCCATTGATCGACGGTGGCGGCTAGCCGGCGATCTTCTCCCGCCAAGCTCACCACCGCGGCTCGCGTCTTTCCACTCGCGATGCGGCTTCGCTCTGACGGCTTGTTGACGCCCACGACATCCTCGCGGCAGAGCGCGCGCGCCCGTGAAAAAACGTCGCGCGTGTCGTCCATACGCCAGCATGTCCCGTCCCAATAGAACCATTGGTTCCATTTGGCGACGTACCTAAGCGCATCGGCGTACCGCTCGGCGAACGCAAGTGCTATGGCTTCCTCAGAATGCGCCGGAGCAGAGCTAGTAGGCGGGGCTGCGCACGGTTCAAAAGCCTCCTCAATAATTCCATCATCGGCCATAGCCCTTCTCCAAAATAAAATCGTTGAAATCGAATCCTGCTCGCTTCGGCATCAGCTTGACGGCCTTGCGTCCGGCATGTGACCAGCGGCTTGCGCATGTCGCGGCCGCAGCTTGTCCTGCGCCGCTCTTGTCGTTGTCGGCTAATATGATCAGCCGCTCGACGCCGGCGATGATGGGAAACGAGCTCAGTCGGTTAGCCGACAGCGCCGCCCATGCCGGCCGCAACGGCTCGTCGTGATGCATAATGCGTGTCGCCGCAGCGAGCACCGTCTCGATGCCCTCGCCGACGACGAGGAGGCCGCAGCCATTAGCCGGCCACAACTTCACTGCACCCAGGCGACCAAGCACCCTGCGCTCGACCTTTGCACCCTCGAAGACGTCAGGCTTCAGTGCAATCCGCTGAATTCCTGCCGGCTCGTCCGTGGTGGGATCGCGCAACAATGCGAGCAAGCACGGCTGTCGTGCCCCAGGGCCGAATGGGCAGCGCGGATGAAAGCGCAGCACCTCGTCGACATTAGCAGGCAACGCCGTGATGTCGATCTTACGGACCTCCGCGAGATATTTCTCAGCAAGCGTGCCAGCGATCGGCTTAGCCTTCTCCCAAATCAGCAACGCGTTGCTCGTTTTCTCCTCATCATCACGCTCAGGTGCTGGCCGCGACACTGGACCTTCCCAATTGTCGAGAAACAGGAGCGCCTCACCACGCTCCATACCTCTCACCAGCATCAGCCAATCGGTCCGATCGCCGTGAGCTCCGCAGACGTAGCAGTGGTAGTGGTCGTGATAGATGTGACAGCTCGGGCTGTGATCGTTGTGGAACGGGCAGCAGACCTTGCGGTCCTCCACCTCATCGATCAAGTCGGCGAGATCGGGAAGCCCGTCACCGTGTTCGGTGATGTCAGCAGCTGCCATCGAGACCGGCTCGAAGGTTGTTGAGCCTTCCCAAGGAAGGGGCTGCTGTGCCGAAACCACGATTTTTTCGGGCTCTCTCATCGCCTTCGTGACTGCCGGCTGTACCATTACCGGCTGCGCAGCGTCTGGTGCCGCGTTTTGCTGCTTCCCGTAGCGTTTACCGCTCCACGGCTTCGCTGCGATCGGCAGCCCTGCAGCCCATTCTGGCACCGCCGTCATGATCTCAAGGAATTTACCCCCGCCGCCGGAGCCTTCCGGCACCTCGCAGATGATCTCGTCGTGCACAGTGAGGACGATCGGGTAGCCGGCCTCTTCGAGACGCACCATCGCCGCCGCGAGCAGGTCGCGCGACACGGCCTGCACAGCGTTCTCGACGAGGGTGCCGTACCACGCGCTGCTGTCGGCCCACCGGCCTCCGGCGTTGTCCTTGAAGCGAATCTCGCGCGTGTCTTCAAACTTACCGGGCACGAGGCGCGCTTCCGGGTAGGCTAGGCGGCGGCCACTCGGCAGCGTCATGTAGAGTGTGCCGGCATCCATCGCGAAAGAGAACATGCGGTACTCGGTCCGCTGCCCGGTGCGAATAGCGCGGTGCGCCGCCCGCTCCAGCATATGCCAAAACTTGACGGTTTCCTTGTGCTTGCGCCGGCACGCGGTCTTAAATTTCTCGACATCGGCATCAGAGTAAGTGTCGCTATTGTCGAACTTGCGCCACGCGCCGAGGCTGCCCCCATAGAGAAAACTGAGATCGCAACATTTCCCGATCGAGCGGCCAGCTTCATCATTCTTCGTGACTGGACGCCTAAGAATCTCGCTGGCCGTGACGCAATATGGCTCGTGTCGCGAGTCACCACTGCGATCGAATTCGCGGTACGCGTCGAGCTTCCACGCCTCGCCGGCACACCATGCCAGGACGCGGCTCTCAATGGCAGAGAAATCGGCGCCGATTAACACATGGCCAGGCGCCGCGTTGATAATGCTGCGGCTAATGTCGCCAGTAACAGACAGCGGCGCGCCAATTGCACGAACGTCGTCGAGGGTGCCGCCGAGAACAGCATTGATGGCGGCGGCGAGGTCCTTGGTCTCGGGCTTTTTCAGGTTCTGAGGCTGGAAGCCCCGGCCGGCCCATCGGCCAGTCGATGCCGCATGGAATTGCAAAGTGTCGCGCAAGCGGTCGTCGGCATCGATCCGATTGAATAGCGCATCGAGCTTACGCACCGAGGCGCGCGCACCGGTCCGGCGCAGCTCCAGGATCTCGCGCACGTCGTCGCCCGGCTCATGCGCCAGCACCGCAGAGACCGATCGCTTGGTCAAGCCGGCCAGCTGGTGCCCTTGCCCCTGAATATATGCCACGATCTTCTCGACCTGGTTGATCGTGGTGACTGCGCCAGCGGTGAGGTCGGCGAGCTCCCGATTGATGCGGGCCTGCTCCTCGCTCACCACGCGGCGTGCGGCCTCGGCGAGCGCGCGGTCGACGTGGAAGCCGCGGTCGTTGACGACCTGGTCGAGTAGCCATAGCTCTTGCTCAGCCGGCGACAATAGCGGCAGACGGTGATGCAGCTCGCGCTCCACCTCAACGTCTTGGCGGCAATATGCATAGAGCTGCTCGCGCCGGGCATCGTCGTCGAACCAGTAAATGCCGTTCGGGTCTTCGCCCTTTCGCGGCTTACGCGGCTTCGCCATCTGCAGCATAACGCCACTGTCGGATTTTTGGTGCGTGAGCTGTAGCGCGGCGGCCGCGTTTTCGAGCTTAGCCGGTAGCGCTGCTGCAAGCGCGGCGGCCATGGTGCAGCGGTGCCGCTCGATCGGGACGAGCGGCCAACGGTAGCGCGGCCCCATGATGTGCTGCTCGATGCGACGCTCGAAGGCGTCATTATGCGCACATACAATCCACTCTAGATTGGTCGCGGCTTCCAGCCATGCCGGCGGAATCGGATCGCCTGGAAGCCACATTTGTACCGGCTCATCATCGACGGCGTACGCGAGGCACCACACGTCGGTCGAAGCGTCTGACGCATATCGCCAGGCGCCTGACTTCGTGATGTCGACCATACTTTTAGTTTCGAAATCGCGGTGAAGCACTGTCATGATTGCACCCAATGAATGAAAGGGGCGAGGCTTGGCGCCTCGCCTAATAAGTCAAAGGCGGCACGTTTTCGGCTGTCCAATCTGCGTCGAAAGCCGCCTTAATGGCGTCTTCTTCTTCATAACCGTGCGGCCAATCCGTGCAGCCTTCTTCGTCAATTATGAGGAGAGCATTCTCTAGCGTGTCCCCCTTCAAAAACTCGCCCCAAAGCGTTGCCAGAAGCTCGCGGATTTGATCGAGGTCGACAGGCGTGTAAAAAATGTCGCCTTGGCAGCCCATGCCTTGCCGCTCCAAAGGGCCGTTGTAGCGTTTCACAATCGAGGCCGTGACGAGGTCCATCAGCGCGCACTCTTCTTCCCACGAAATAAAATCGTCCATGGTAGTAATCCCTTCTGAAAAAAAAGAGCGGGCCCTTTCAGGCCCGCCCCAAAGTGAAAAATGAAAGTTACGACGAGATCAGTAGCGGACTTCGTCACCGATCTCTTCAGCAGCTGTTGGCTTCGTCAGCTTCTTCGTTGCTGGCCCTTCGACCGCACCACCGTTACCGCCGAGAGCGATGAACCGCTGCACCTTTAAGTGCGGTCTCTGCCTCCCGCCGAAACGCGTGTTCATATGGGTGTCCGACAGAGTGACGACTGGGTACATGCCAGATCCGCGAAGCTTTCGCATCCAGTTTGTCCGCTCGCGAAGGTCCCGCACGGCGATCGAGCCGCCGACAGTGCCGGTCGCAAAGGTGTATACGTCCATCGTTTCCTGATTTAGCAGGTACACCAGATGCTGCGCTTGCCAAGGTCCGCGTTCCTGTCCATCAGGCCCCTCGATCCACTCCCCACGCGGCGTGTCGGCGTTGAGCTGTTTGATGTCGGGGAATTTTTCGTCCGGCGCGAGTACGCGCGTTTCGATCGGGCTACCATCCGCCCACTTCTGGACGACGCGCGCGAGATCGATCACGACCAATTCGAGATCGCCCGGAAGCTCTTCGTCGTCGCTCACCCAAGCGCTGTCATTGGTGAACTTGACCAGCCTGCCTTTTATGACGGACGACTTTGATTCGCCCTCGTCCGTGTAATTGAAACCGTCGTTGACGACTGCAATATTATTACTCATTTTAACTTCCTCTCTGCTTACCGGACGAAAAGGCCGGCCCGGCCTCGGCCTACCAATAAAAAAGTCGCCGCCCCGAAGAGCGACGACCAACCAGCCCCCAACTAATTTTACCGTTCTAGTATGCCATCATTGGAAAATCAGTACGCCTCGTCGCCGTAGTGCGGGCCCCTTTGTACTAGGTCGGAAACGATCAGATCGAATGTTTGCTGCACCCGCCATTCCGCCTCTTGCGGTGTCGTGTCCCGGAAGACTTGCGCCGCGGCGCTGTACGCCAACGCGTGTAACATGTCGTCGTGCGTGTAACCGCCGGCGAGATAGCGATTGGCAAGCGCTTCGGCTGGCCCGTAACCTGCTTGAAAAATCTCGTCAGTCATGTCTTGCTCCATTAGGGCGTGTACTCATAAATCGAGCGGAGGTGTGAATGAAATGCCAGCAATGTGAGCGGCCGGCATTTTACGAGTTCGGTGATCAACGCATTCCGCTTTGCATCGAATGCTATAGCAAGCTTGCGGAGGCAGATAGCAAGCTGGAGGAGGCAAATTTCCGAAAATTTTTGATGAATGCCTCCATGATAAACCAGTCCCTGGATGATATGGATTTTGTGACAGGGTTGGCATCAGGCGGCGGACGAATACCGGTCGCAGCGATTGCGGGAGCGTTCAGGAGAGGGTCTGTGTCCAACAATTTCAACGTCACAAACTCCCAAATAGGAGTGATCAACACAGGCGATTTACGGAGCATTGACGCGGCCATCACGTTGACCGCTGGCACTGATGCCGAGGCGGCCGGCCGCCAATTGAAGGAGCTTACTCAAGCAATAATAGATGCACAGGACATCGCTGCTGAAACGAAGAAAGAGCTAGTGGAGCTCATTCAAGCTCTCTCAGTTGAGATCGTACGCAGTCGCAAGAAATCCGTCATCGCTTCACTGCTAGGAACCATTGAAGAGAGGGCAAAGGGCCTGAATGCTATTGTGCAGCTGGTAAGTTCGTTGAAGGGAGTTATTGGCCAGCTATTCGGTGGGGACCTCAACGTTTGACGCCCGTGGGAACCGCTGTTTATGAGTACACGCCCTAGTTAAAAAGCCGCCACCCAGTTAAGGGCGACGGCCCCAGACCCAGACCCCGGAAAGGTATTTGAGAAGAATTATTACCTCCTCCCCTTACTAATACAGCCGAGGAGGCTGTTTTCTTCACGCAGAGGTATTAGAACCTGCATACCTATTGCGACAAACTGCATACCTAGTCCATATAGCTCGGCTCGGCTCCATCCATCTCGTGTCGCCACTGCTGCAGTTCCGGCGAGAGCTCCCGGCCGCGCTCGATTGCGTCCATGACGCCGCCGGCGTCATCCGGGTGCGCGCCCAGGTTGGATCTCTGCCGGGGCGTATATTCGTCAACCCAGGCCGATGCGATGCGGTCGCGCCAGCTGGGTTTCGGGTGCAGTTGGACCCGTGTGCTCGGCAGCGACAGGACCGGCAGCGGCGGATAGGGGATGTCCAGAACTGGCGTCGGTGGGAACGGCGCCGGCGCGCCGCATTTCACGCAGTCGGTGCAATCTTTGAGCGGCGCGATAACGCATTGGCATTCACTGCAATGATACCTCGGGCCGAACATCCTGATGATCTGCCGCGGTAGGCTCGTGCCCACGTAGTCAGGATGTCGCGGAAATTGACGAGGTTCGTCCTGTTTGTACGGGCGATATTCATATTTTACGAGCCATTCCGCGCACGGTTGCTCGTCATCACAGCCACACTCAAAGTAGCAGGCTGATCCTTTGCGGTGCGCCAGATTGCGCCAGTGGGCAAAACTCAGTACCTCTTTGTAATAAGCGTTGAGCTCAAGCGATGTCGGGATATGACGTCCAGGATCCGGGTTACGTCTAATACCGCGGTAAAAAATCGGCGGCGGTGGCTCCCAAAACTTGCGGTTAGAACCAGCCGGAAGCCGCTCGTCATCTTCGAATACGCCTGCCTGCGCGAACCCAGGAAGCCTACCGCCCTCTGCTTGTTCAGACGGAGCGCCACCAAATCCGGCAGTAGGATCGAATTTACGCCGGCAACCGTCACCCGTGGCATTCGGGTCAATCCATGGATCGCTAATCAGGCCGATCGGCAGGCAAGTAGGCGTATCGAAGTGAGGGCGCTTCCCCTTCCGCAATTGCTTGTATGCCGCGGATAATCGAGAACCGACCGTGCCGATCGGGCAACCGAAGTAAAGCGCAAGCTCTTTGTAGGAATCGCCGCGGGCGCGACGGATGAGCAGCGTTTGCGTATCTAGCGGCAGATCGGCGAGCGTCAGCCAGTGTTCAACTGTTTCTTCGTACCAGTCCTGGGTCGCCGGCACCGCCAGCTTGTTGTCGACGATGTAGCCCGTTGCATCTTCCGCTTCGTGCGCCCGCTTCTCGCAATCGTTCAGGAACAAGTTGTGGCAAGTCGTGCGCATCAAAGCGTTGGGCACCGCCCAGCCATCGATGCGCCAGTTCAGAAGTTTTTCTTTGGTTCGTTGGCTGAGGTCTTCCGCGTCGTGGCGATGCGGGTGCTTGCTTAACTTCAGCGCATGAAAGAATGGTGTCTGAGAGGCGGCGATGTTGTGCGCCATCAATGCGTGATAGACGTGCTCGATTACATCGTGCAGTGCGGGCGTGAAATATGCGACGCCCAGCTTCTTTGCCTTCCTCTCGACCGCCGCGAAGACCGTTTCACGCGGCGGCTTCCACGTCGATTTCGGCTCCGCCGGCTCGGGATAGGGTACCAGCGGGGGCGCCTCAACTACTCCGAGCCCCTGCAAGATCCCTCTCGCCAGGAGCGACACGGCCAGTTGTGGGTCGAACACGATCGGCTCGGTTAGCGGCGGGTAGGGACTCGGAAGCGGGTTCCCGCGACCGACAGCTTTCTTCGCGGCGCGCCGTTTCGTCTCGTCGCCGGGTTTCCCAATAGGTCGCCAAAATGCGCAGGGCCCCGATGCGATCGGCGGCGTTCCGGTTCCGCCGACAAGCTTGATCGCGAGCTCTATCGGCCAAACGAGGTGATACTCGAACGGCGCGCCCGGCTCCGGTGGCCTCATACGCGGCGGAGTGTCCAGCACTCCCGGTCCAGGCTGCGCCGGCTGTGCTGGATCCCAAAGGCGCAGGCGCTTGCCAAGGGCTACTGTGGACGGCACCAAGCCTTGCGGAGCAATGTACCAGGGAGGCCACGCCGGCGGCCACAGCTGAACTAGACGGCTAATCCACTCATCGTCGCGTTGGTATTCGACGACACCAACCCGAGCACATTTGGGGACAGCTGCACTCACAACCCCTGCGCTCGGAATGCTTCTGCGGCCTCAGCCTCGCGCTCGCGCCGCCAATCGGCCTCGGCTTCGGGCGAGATCAGCACTCGCTTTCCGAGCCGCATCTCGCGCGGGCCTTTCCCGAGCTTGCGCTGATTGAAGTAGTGAGCCCTGCTCTGCGGGTTGCGCTGGCAAAATTCTTTAATCGTGAGCGCGCGGCGGTCGTCCATAATAGGCTCCGCAAGATGTTTGCGGACTCCTATCTAGGAGCACGAATGTGCGCGGTCACCGTCCAGTTATTTAGGCATTAAATGGATGGCAGTCGGTGAGGATCGCCCCGAGGGCGGTTGAGGTACTGGCGCAGGCTCGCGACGTCGACGTGTGCTCGCTCGGCGGCGATCGCGATTGCTCGCGCTCGTACTTCCGCAGGGCGAACTTGTGGATATAGTCGGCGCAAAAATTGTCGAATCACCCCCGCCTCGCGAGCAGCATCATGATTAGGGTGTTTCCTGATGCGCTTCTTGCGCTTTCCGAGAAGAGCGTGCGCGCTTGGGTCTAACCAGCCACTGTAATACGAACTCCACACTAATGCTTGGAGCGGTTTCCGATCACCGCGATGGAAAGCCGCGACCGCAGCCCGTTCGGCTTTCTTGAACTTGGTAACCTCACGCGCAAATTGCACCATGGCCTCGTACTCTGCCCCAGTGGTGATTTCGCTGGGTTCAATAAAAGGTTGCCGTATGTCCTCGATCCTTTCGACAAAGTCGATGTAACGCTGCGCTAGAGCATCATGGTCGGCAAGCAGTCGATCGGCGAGCTTCGCAACCCCTGGCTTGTCATCCCAGGCAGGCAGAGATTCCATAGCGGCGACCTGCTTAAGCACGGTGCGTCATCCCGAAGCTCGGCGCGAACTTGCGGGCCTCCCGCGCGATGTAGTCTTCTGCCAGATGCCCGTAATGTTTTTCGACCATGCGCGTGCTCGTATGGCCTAGTTGGCGAGCAAGCACAGTCAGCGGCATCCCGGCCATCGCCGCGTGACTGGCATAGGTATGCCTAATCTCGTGAAAGCAGATCGGCTCGATGCCCGCCTTTTCGATTGCCGCTTTCATCGGCTTCTGTTGATGCGCCTTTTTCCACGGCTCGCCATTCTCGTGCCTGAACATGAACTCGTCGCGGTCGCGGCCTTTGCAATGCGCGCGGAAGAACTCGATCGCGTCGTCGCTGAGGATCACGTCGCGAGCCTTGCCGCTCTTCGATACCAAGACTTGAATTGCGCCTCGGTTGTCCGCGAAATCTCGTACCTTGAGGCGGGTGATTTCGCCGTAGCGGAGGCCGGTTTCGAGAGCACATCGAACGACCGGCCGGAACTCCTCGGAAGCGGCAGTGATCAAGCGCTGCGCTTCCTCTTTTGTTTCTAGGTAGCGCACGCGCGCAACGTCTACACCCTCGAATTTCTTGATTCGAGACCAGCCGATATTACTAGCGATCTTGCCTTCCTCGTGCGCGAAGTTCAGCGCCGCGCGAAGGATGGCCCACACCTTGTTCGCTGACGATCGGCGCTGACGCTTCTGGTCTTCGGTCGCGGGGGCGGCTCTGTAGTTCGGCCCTTTGCCGTTTTTGCCGCGAGCGCGAGCGCGTTCCTTGGCGAGGTTGCGCAACCAACTCTTAATCGCGGCGTTAGTGTCGTCGTTGAACGCGGCGGTTTTGAGCTTGCCGATATCGTGCCCGATGATGAAGCAGTCGGCACGGTAGCGCATATCCCGCACCGATTTCTTGCCCAAGTCCTCCAAGTGGCGGAGATAATCGTCCACGGCCTTCGCCACGGTGTAGTCGGAGGTGCCGTTGGTGGCGAAGTTGTCCGCGCGCTCTTCGGCGACTTTCAGGGCTTGGGTAAACGACAGGGCACCACCGGCGGAACCAAGGTCGTCGGCCACGCCTATCCGTTCGACTTCATATCCGCGCTTGCCGTCCTTGACTCGATAGCGGCGTGTGCACCACGTTCCAGCCTTGCTCTCGATCCGGCGATAGCCCAGGTGCACTTTGCCAATGACCGACCAATGCGGCTTGCCGTTCTGCGGTTCGAGCTTCAGGCGGTCGGTGCGGTTCTGCAGCGGGTTCTTGTGCGCCAAGGCGGAAACTCCCTGCCCATGTCCAACCGGAGGCTAAAACAATGCTAGACTTCGCTAGATTGTCATGGTCCGGAATGCCAAGTTGTCAAGCATTCCCGGGGAGTTGTTAGATAGCCATGGACTGCCGTAGGCGTCAATACCTTATTGCCGATGCGGCAACCCGTTGGCTAGGAGATGGTTATAGTCGGGGTAGCCGTGATGAGTACGACCCTTCTCGCTGATATCGGCGGCAGCAAGAGCCGGTTTGCGCTCGGGAATCCCTCCGGAGCGCTCGAGCGCGTGGTGCTAATCCATAATGATACGGTCGCCGGTCTCGATGCGGCTGTCGCGCACTACCTTGAGGAGACCGGGGCGCGCCCGCGCGCCGCCACGCTGGCCGTAGCGGGGCCGGTCGACGGCGAGGAGGTCGTGCTTACCAATCGCACGAGCTGGCGACTGCGGCGCGGCGAATTTGCCAAGCGCTTCGGATTTCTGCAGTTGCGCGTGCTGAACGATTTTGAAGCGATAGCATGGGCGTTGCCGCATCTCGGTGCGGCACACACGCGGCCGCTGGGCAATCCCGTGGCGGTGCGCGAAGGCGTCAAAATCGTGCTCGGTCCCGGTACCGGTCTGGGTGTGGCGGCGCTCTTGCCCGCGGGCGGTCGCTGGCATGTGGTCGCGAGCGAAGGCGGACATGCTTCGTTTGGTCCGCAGGCCGCGGACGAAGTGGAACTGTTTGCGCGTCTTCGCGACGAATGCGGCTCGGTCAGCGCCGAGACGGTACTGTCCGGGCCCGGTCTCGTGCGACTGGCACACGCGCTCGACCCGCGCGCGGGTTCGCACGAGCCAGAGACTATTGTCGCCAGCGCATTGGCGCGCGAACCCGCAGCGCATGCGGCGGCGCGGCTTTTCGTGCGCCTGCTTGGACGCTTTGCCGGCGGGCTGGCGCTCACCTTCAAGGCGTTGGGTGGCGTCTATATCACCGGCGGCGTCGCCTGCGGCCTCGGGCCGTTGCTGGACGAGCCGCAGTTCCGGGCTGCGTTCGAGGCGCACCCGCCATACACGGGCTTGCTGAAGACGATTCCGACCCTGCTCATCACCTGCGAGGAGCCCGGGCTCATCGGTTGCGCGGCAGTTGCGAACGAGCCTGCCCTCACGCCAACCCGAGCTCGGTGAATGCGTCCTTGTGATGTTCGGCGCTGTCGGGCGAAAAGCAGCAGAAAACGACCCGCGTGATGCCACGCGGCCCGTGCGCGATCTCCGCCGCCACCGTTCCCACGGCGACGCGTGCTGCGCGCTCCGACGGAAATCGATAGACGCCGGTCGAGATCGCTGGAAACGCGATCGAGCTCAAGCTCTGTTCGGCCGCGAGCGCAAGGGCCGTGCGATAACAGGACGCAAGCAATTCCTCCTCGCCCTTCTTGCCGCCGCCCCAAACCGGCCCGACTGCGTGGATGACGTGCTTGGCTTTGAGCCGATAACCGCGGGTCATCTTGGCCGATCCGGTGTCGCAGCCGCCGAGCGCCTGGCACTCGGCGAGAAGTTCGGGCCCGGCGGCGCGATGGATAGCGCCGTCCACGCCGCCGCCGCCGAGCAACGTTCGGTTGGCAGCGTTGACGATGGCATCGACGTTCAACGTGGTGATGTCGGCAACACAGATCTCGAGCCGGGTCGATCCGATCTGGACCGTGAGAAGAGGAGTGCTCATGAGTCGATGCTAGCGCAATCGCCTGCGCTGCGCAGTGTCGGAGTATTTGCACGTATTAACCCTGCTCAACCAACTGGGGCTCTGCCCGAGCGGCAAGATCGATCGTGCTGCGGCGGCCGATGTCCTCAAAGTGGGCGTCAAGGAAACGTCGCGTCGCACGCTGGCCGAGCTTGCGCAGCATCTCGAAATACTCGTAGTCGGTCTTGAGCGTGCCGCGCGCGCTGAGAGGTTCGCCCAGATCCTCCATTCCGATGCGATGGAGCCTGAGGCGGCGGAATTCGCCTGGCCGTGTCCCGCGCGGTAACCGTCCTTGATCGATGAGGCGGTTAGCGAAGGCGACGCCGCGCAGCTCGGAAAGAAGCGAGGCGTTGAAGCTGATTTCGTTGATTCGGCTCATAATCTCGCGCGTGCCTGTGGGCACTTTGCGGCGCTCCTGGGGATTGATCTGAACGATCAGGGCATCCTCGGTCGCAGTGGTGCGCAGAAACGGAATCACGGCCGGATTGCCGCTATAGCCACCGTCCCAATAAGGCACGCCGTCGATCTCGACGGCGCGGAAGAGCAGCGGAAGAGCGGCCGAGGCCATGACAACCTCGGCGCTCACCTCCGCGCGCGTGAACACACGCAAGTCTCCAGTCTGGACGTTCGTCGCCGAAATGAAGAGTTCCAGGCGCTGGTCGCGGCGAACGGCTTCGAAGTCGACGAAACGCTCGATTAGCTCTTTGAGCGGGTTGATGTTGAGGGGGTTGACATCATAGGGGGACAGCATCCGCGCCATCGCGCCCATCCATAGTCCCTCGCGGGGAACGAAAGGGAACAGCCGCTCGACGACGCTGCGCTGCAGGTCGGGCAGGTGCCCGTCCACGCTCACCGCGCGCCAAAAATCGGCGAGCCGTTGTCGCGCTTCGTCTGGCCCTCCGCGAATGAGGCCGTCGGCCAGCATGATGGCGTTCACGGCTCCCGCCGACGCCCCGGAAATGCCTTCAATCTCGACGCGGCCATCCTCGAGCAGTTGGTCGAGCACCCCCCAGGTGAAAGCGCCATGGGCGCCGCCGCCCTGCAGCGCAAGATTGATGGGTTTTACCGGCCCCTCTCTCGCCCGGCCGGGCGCAAGCAGCCGGCGCCGTGGCGTGCGCGGCGTGACCGCCATCGACAGGAGATTTGCGAGCAGAATGGGAATCATTCGGATCTCGGTTGGGGGCGCCCAGCAGTGGAACTCATGCATATGGGGGTGGAATTGCTGCATTGCAATATCGATTATGGCGCTGCAGCAAGAGCGAAATACCGGCAAAATGGGTAAGGTGGCGGAATGCCGAGAGCCAAAGCCATGCGCAACCGATCAAGCCGGCGGCAGCCTGTGTTCCCCCCGCCCGGCCACGACCACGATCGCTGCTCAAGCGACGCGATGGCCGCGGCCGAGGTTTTATGCGCGCAACGGGGGCAGCGTCTCACGCCGATCCGCCGCAAGGTGCTGGCCGCGCTACTGGGCACTCACAAGCCGCTCGGGGCTTACGAGATTGTCGAGCGGCTCGCGCTCAAAGGACCGCGGCCGGCGCCGATCACCGCCTACCGAGCGCTCGAGTTCCTACGTGAGAACGGCCTCGTGCATCGGATCGAAAGCCGCAATGCTTTCGTGGCTTGCGTGCATAATCACTCCGCCGCTGCGCTCGTGGTATTTTTGATCTGCGAGCGGTGCGGCGCAGTGGGGGAGGCCTCATCGGAGGACGTCACCGCGACGCTGACGTCGGCCGCGCGCGCTGCCGGCTTTGTGCCGAAATCGCCGGTGATCGAGGTCACCGGCATCTGCGCGCATTGCCGCGAGGCGTGACGAGGAACCGGTCGCGTTGACGCCGGCGGTGCAGTCTGGCACTTCCTGCGGCAAAGGAGGCCATGCATGACCGAAGCTGGGCCACAACCACGCCGCCGGGCGGTGTCCGTCGATGTTGGCGGCGTTAACGTCGGCGGCGACGCTCCCATCGTCGTGCAGTCGATGACCAATACCGATACCGCCGATGTCGAGGAGACGGCACGGCAGGTGGCCGCGCTGGCGGGCGCGGGCTCCGAGATCGTGCGGATCACGGTCGACCGCAACGAGGCGGCAGCCGCGGTCCCGCGCATCAAGGAGCGGCTGCTGAAGATGGGCGTGGGGGTACCGATCGTCGGCGATTTTCATTACATCGGCCATAAACTCTTGGCCGATCATCCGGCCTGCGCGGAGGCGCTCGACAAGTATCGGATCAATCCCGGCAACGTCGGGTTCAAGGAAAAGAAGGACCGGCAGTTCGGCGCGATTGTCGAGACCGCGATCAAGCACGGCAAGCCGGTGCGCATCGGCGCGAATTGGGGCTCGCTCGATCAGGAGCTTCTGATGCGGCTGATGGACGAGAACGCCCGCTCGCCAAACCCGCGCGACGCGCGCGAGGTGACGCGCGAGGCGATGGTGCAATCGGCGCTCCTCTCCGCCGCACGCGCCGAAGAGATCGGGCTCTCGCGCGACCGTATCATCTTGTCCGCCAAAGTATCCGCAGTGCAGGACCTGATCGCAGTTTATGGTGAGCTCGCGCGGCGTTCGGACTATGCGCTCCATCTTGGGCTGACCGAAGCCGGCATGGGGTCGAAGGGGATCGTGGCCTCGGCAGCGGCGCTGAGCATTCTGTTGCAACAGGGTATTGGTGACACCATCCGCATTTCACTTACGCCGGAGCCCGGCGGCGACCGCACGCTCGAGGTCAAGGTGGCGCAGGAGCTGCTGCAAACCATGGGCTTTCGGGTTTTCGTGCCCCTCGTCGCCGCGTGTCCGGGATGCGGGCGGACGACCTCGACCACGTTTCAGGAACTCGCCCGGGACATTCAGGGCTTCATCCACGCATCGATGCCCCAGTGGAAGCGGCGCTATCCCGGGGTAGAGGGGCTCAACGTCGCCGTCATGGGCTGCATCGTCAATGGGCCGGGCGAAAGCAAGCACGCCGACATCGGCATTTCGCTCCCCGGCACGGGCGAGCAACCGGCTGCGCCGGTTTTCATCGACGGCAAAAAGGTGGCGACGCTGCGCGGGGCTACGGTGGCCGCCGACTTCAAGCAGATGGTGATCGACTATATCGAGACCCGCTTCGGGCACGGCGGCGCCGGACGTGCCGCGGCGGAATAGGCGCGCCGCGTCGGTCGGCTAGATTCAATCGGACACAGAGTGACCTCGGGCGCGCAAGCGCTACGGCCGTACGTGCGGTGCGCGCGAAAGTTCGGCGAGCAGTCCAATGACTGCGATCAAAACACAAAGAAGCACAACTTTTTCCACGTGCGCCCTCCACGAACCCCACCCTAGCGGCGCGTACATAGAACCCGATCGCGGCGGCACAGGCTCCCCGGCGTGGCAAAGTGATGGCAGACCGCTTAATCTGCCGTTAAATTTGTTGGCGAATTTGCGACACGCCGATGCGCGAGCGACGCCATTTCCCGCAGGGCGGCGGAAATCGCGGCCTAGCGCGGCACGGTGGGTCACGCCGCCGCTTTCGGCGGCACGTTCGCCAGCTCCGCTGCATAGACGTCTTCCATGCGCGATTGCATGCCATGTCGGGCGACCGCCTCGGCAAACATACGGCGTACCAGCGGCCGCTCGTCCGCATAGTCGATCTGTGTTCCGCCTAGTCGAGTGGAGATCCAGGACATCGGCACGCCCTGCGCGTTGCGCGGCGTCCAGTGTTTGAACGCGAGATAGCGCGCTGGCGCCGGGCCGGAATTGAAGTGCTGGTGAAACCACGCATTGGGTGGCACAATGAGCGTGCCCACCTGCCAGTCGAACCGCCGCGGCTCCTCATCCTGCGGCCACATCAGTGAATAACCCTCGCCCGAGAGCACGATCACGTGCGCGCCGGGCCCATGGGCGTGTGCCTTCTTATAGGTGCCGATGGGGAATTGCGAGATGTGGCTGGAGATCGATCCGCGCGCCATGTTGAAGCGGATGTGCCCGCCGTCGGCGCCGCGCTCCTTGGCCGCAATCAGCGGCAGGTTGACAGCATCAGCCACGAAATTGGTCTGCAGCAGGAACCCGACCTGTTCCCCTTTGCCGCTGTAGTAATCGGGCTCGCCGGAGAAGCGATTTTTGAAATCGTGCGGGTGATTGAACACGAAATCGATGTCCTCATAGAGATTGATTACCGATGGCGCGTTGGTGACCGCAACGTAACGCACGCTCTCCTGACCCGATCCGTTGAAATGTTGGTACCAGCAATTGAGCGGGATCGCGAAAATCGCGCCCGCCTTCCACTCGAAGGTGACGCGGGTGCCGGCATTGTTCCACACGGTCGTGGAGCCGCGGCCCGACAGCACCAGGATCATCTCCTCGAATAGGTGATGTTGCGGTTCGAGCTTCTTGCCGGGCGCGATCTCACACACGTAACAGTCATTCGAGGTGCGCGAGGCCTCGTGATTTATGAATACGCCCTTGCCGGCCTTTCGCGCCCAGGGCTTCAACTCGATGGTGCGCAGGTTCCGCACGTAGTGCGCGCTGATGACGTCGAGTCCCTCGCTGCGAACGAAGCGCAGATAAGGCGAGTCCTTCTCGGTCTTGAATTTGTCCGCCAGGTCCCGTGGGACGATCGCGTCCTTAGCCATGGGAACTCTCCACGCTCGCCATCTTGGTTTATCAGCGGCGGACGTCTTGCGGCAATGCCATAGCAGCGCATATGACTGGGTTGAGCGGGATGATGCGCCATAATGAATGCGCCGCGCGGGGCTTCACGCGAAAGGCTTGTCTGATCGACGCACATGCTCTCCGCTAGCAAATTGCAGCTGCGGCCCGCCAAAAGAGCCGCGTGGTTTTCCGGGCTGGCGCGGGGAGCCGTTCTGGTCATCGCATTGGTGTTACTGCTCCCTTATCTCTTGGTGCCGGTTTATCGCGTGATCAATCCGATCTCGACGCTGATGCTATGGCGCTCGGCAACGGGCGCGCGCGTGGAGCGAAGCTTCGTGCCGATCGAGCGCATGGCGCCGTCATTGCCTGCCACCGTGATCGCGTCCGAGGATGGCCGCTTCTGCACCCATCGCGGGATAGATTGGCGGGAGATCCGCGAGCGGCTGGAGGATGTCGACGAGATCAGCGCGGCGCGGGCGGTATCCACCATCACCCAGCAGACCGCCAAAAATCTGTTCCTCTGGCCGGGGCGCAGCCTCTTGCGCAAGGCACTAGAGCTACCGCTTGCGCTATGGATCGACCTTGTGCTGCCCAAATGGCGTGTGCTTGAAATCTATCTCAACATCGCCGAGTGGGGTCCGAACGGGCAATTCGGTGCAGAGGTGGGTAGCCGGTACGCGTTCAGCAAGTCAGTGCGGTCGCTCACGCCGCACGAGGCGGCGCTGTTGGCTGCGGTGCTGCCGAACCCGCGCCGGCGCAGCGCCAAGCAGCCGGGGCCGGCGGTGCGCCGGCTCGCCGCCATCTACCAGGCTCGCGGCGCGGCCCAGGCCTCGCTCGCGTTCTGTGCGAAACCCGCCAAGTGAAGCGAAACGGGCCGCCTGCTCGCGGGCTCTGGCTTTGACGCGCGCGATCCACTATAAGCGCCGCGTTCAAAACGCGATAGGCGTGAAACTAATTCGCCTCGAAGCCGGCTAAAAAACCAGGAGTACGACCATGGCCGTCCCCAAACGCAAGACATCGCCGTCGAGGCGCGGAATGCGCCGCTCCGCTGATGCGCTCGCGCGGCCGACTTATGTAGAGGATAAGGATTCGGGTGAGCTGCGCCGGCCGCACCACATCGACCTCAAGACCGGCATGTACCGCGGCCGCCAAGTGCTTAACGCCAAGAAAGAGGTCTGACTCTCGCTTAACAGGGTTGCGCGCAAGGCGATCGTCGCCCGCCGAAAGTTGTCAGCGGGGTAGCTTTGCAAGTTTTGCGTGAAGAAAGCCAACTGGCATGTACCTGATCGCTTTCCCCCTGCTGCTCATCCCGTTTGCGTTCTTCAACATGGTTGTTTTTCTCCTCAATATGCCGCTCACCGGTGAGGAGAAAAGTGTGGTCTTCCAGATACCCCTTGTGTCCGAGGTGACGATGCCTCCGGTCCTTGACCGCAGCATGCCAGTCACTATGAGCGATCTTATCGTCGCGATTGGCATGCTCCTGCTCTACGTCGAGGTCGTCAAAGCGGTGCGGCCCGGCGGCAAGTCGATATGGGATCATGTGCTCTCATTTATTCTGTTCGTCGCCATGGTGGCCGAACTCATGTTCGTGCCGCGGGCGATGTCGTCGACCTTGCTGCTGCTCGCCGTGCTCGGATTTGTGGATTTCATCGCTGGCGTCTCCGTTCGGCTGGCGCAGCCGAAAATGGTATTCGAACGTGCACCTCTGGTGCAGCCGGCGCACCAATCAGGCGATCGCTCGTAGCTTTAGCCAGACGCCGCCGTTTTACGTCGAGTTTTCAGCCGGGGAAGCGTCGACGTGATCGCAGGGTCATCTTCGATAGCCTCGATTAGAGCCGAATGAGCCGCGACTTTCAGTTGCCGGGTCGCTCCCCAGTTGTCGTTTGCGAGGGTATCGCCGCGACCTCGCATCCGCTGGCGAGTCTCGCCGCGGTCGAGGCGCTACGCGCCGGGGGCACCGCCGCCGACGCAGCAGTGGCCGCGGTCGCCGTGCTGTGCGTGGTCGAACCGCATATGACCGGCATCGGCGGTGATTGCTTCTGCATGCTGCATGTGCCCGGAAAGCCGGTCTGGGGCTATAACGGCTCAGGTCGCGCGGGCGCGCGGGCGTCGCTTGACGCGCTGATTGCGCGGGGAATCCGCTCGATTGCGCCCGACTCGATCCATGCCGTGACTGTGCCGGGTGCCCTAGATGCCTGGGCTTCGATCATTAGCGCGCATGGCCGCTTTTCTCTCTCTCTCGCGCTCGCCCCGGCAATTCGCTACGCCGAGAGCGGCTTTCCAGTTGCGCCGCGCGTCGCGTGGGACTGGGCTTCGGAGACCGAGAAGCTGCGCGGCGATACTGGCGCGGCCAGGCACTTCCTGTTCGAGGGCCTCGCGCCGGCGGAAGGCGACATCGTCAAACTGCCGGCGCTCGCTCGAACGCTCGTCACCATTGCGGAAGGCGGACCGCGGAATTTTTACGAGGGGCCGATCGCGGATGACATTATTGCGACGCTTGCCGCGCGCGGCTCCTTCCTGGCGGCGGACGACTTCGCCCGCCATCGTGGCGACGTCGTCGCGCCGATTACTACCAATTACCGCGGGCTGGACGTCCTGGAATTGCCACCCAACAGCCAAGGCCTGACCGCGTTGGTGCTGCTCAATATCCTGGAGCGGTTCGATCTTGCCACGCTTGATCCGCTAGGCCCTGAGCGCTTCCACCTGGCGCTCGAGGCCGCACGCCTCGCCTATGCCGTACGTGATGCCCACATCGCCGATCCCGCTTTCATGCGGGCCGCAGTTCCAACCTTGCTCGACAAGCATTTTGCCGGCGAGCTCGCGGGTCGGATCGATCGCGGCCGGCGCGTGCCGTTGCCGAGCGCGCCGTCGCTGGCGGACAGCCACACCGTGTATGTTGCGGTCGTCGATCGCGACCGGATGGCGGTCTCACTGATCAATACGCTCTATTCCCATTTCGGCGTCGGCATCTGCACGGAGAAGACCGGCATCATGCTGACCAACCGCGGCGCCTGCTTCGTGGTCGATCCAGACCATCCCAATGCGTTTGGCCCAAGCAAGCGCCCGATGCACACCATTATCCCGGCGCTCGCCTTTCGTGGCGGGCGCTGCGAGCTCTCGTTCGGCGTGATGGGCGCGCACTATCAGCCGATGGGCCACGCGCAGATCGTCACTAATATCATCGACTATGCTATGGACGTGCAGGCGGCGATCGATGGCCCGCGCGCGTTCTTCGAAGGACCGACGAGCGTCGTCGAGCGGGGGCTGCCGCGAGCGAGCGTCGAAGGACTGTTGGCGCGCGGGCACGAGCTAGCATTCGCGCCATCACCGTGGGGTGGCGCACAGGCGGTCCGAATCGACTGGGAGCGCGGCGTGCTGATCGGCGGCTCCGACCCCCGCAAAGACGGCTGCGCGCTGGGATATTAGCGGCCTCCGCCGACGCCGCCCGCGTCCAATCTGCTGGGAGTCAGGTCTTGTCCTTGTCGCTCAGCCGATCGAGACGCTTCTGCATCTCGTCCATCTGCCGCTTGAGATCGTGGATCTCGTCGCTGCTGCCGCTCGGCTGTGAATTGCCCTTGTCCGCCTCGGCCGGGGATTGTCCCTCGCGCCGTCCGAATGGAGTGAACATGGCAAAGGCACGTTCGAACATTTCCATGTTCCGCCGCACTTGGTCCTCGAGCGCGCCAAAAGGGCTGCCGCCGAAAGCCTGCGCCATATGCTGGCGAAACTTTTCCTGCTCGCGGGTAAGCGAGTCGATGGATACTTCGAGGTAGCGCGGAACCAGCATCTGCATACTGTCGCCATAGAAACGGATGAGCTGCCGCAGAAAGGCGATGGGCAGGAGGCTTTGCCCCTCCTTGTTCTCTTGTTCAAAAATGATTTGCGCCAAAACTTGGCGAGTGATGTCCTCGCCGGTCTTGGCGTCATGGACGATGAAATCCTCCCCCGCCTTCACCATGGCCGCGAGGTCTTCGAGCGTGACATAGGTGCTCGTACCGGTGTTGTAGAGCCGTCGGTTGGCGTATTTCTTGATCGTGACCGGTTCCGCAGCCATGGGCGAGCTCGGTTGCGCCTATCCGTTGGGCAGCATAGCCTGTTTTTTTCGAGCCCGGCCACCGTTTTGTCTGCAGCGCCGCGGCGGGCGTGCCGGCGGGCTTGTCCTCGCGGCGAATTGATGCAGAACAGACGAGCAATCCTTCCAATTGACAGGCTAGCGCGCAGATTCCAAGGATGCGGCAACGGCCGGCGGACCGCCGGCGCCGCATGCGGGCTTGCTCGGAGCCGATACTCAGCTGACTAGCGAGTCCGCCGCCGTCCAGCCGGATACCTGAGGGAGTTACAGATGAAGGACGATATTGTCATCGTCGCTGCCGCCCGCACGCCGGTCGGGGCCTTCAACGGGGCGTTCGCGACGCTTCCCGCCCACGAACTGGGGAAAGTCGCTATCCAGGAGACGCTCAAGCGCGCCGGGGTCGAGGGGGCGCAAGTCTCCGAGGTTATCCTGGGTCAAATTCTCACGGCCGGCCAAGGCCAAAATCCGGCCCGCCAAGCCTCTGTCGCTGCGGGTGTCCCGGTGGAGATCCCGGCCTGGGGCGTCAACCAGCTTTGTGGGTCCGGCCTGCGCGCGGTCGCCCTTGGTTACCAAGCCATTCTCAACGGCGACTCCGAGATCGTGGTCGCGGGGGGGCAGGAATCGATGAGCCAGGCGCCGCACTGCGCCCATCTGCGCGGCGGGGTGAAAATGGGCAACTTCGACATGGTCGATACCATGATCAAGGACGGCCTCTGGGATGCGTTCAACGGCTATCATATGGGCAACACTGCCGAGAACGTCGCGCGCAAGTGGCAGATCACCCGCGCGCAGCAGGACGAATTCGCGGTGGCCTCCCAGAACAAGGCGGAGGCTGCGCAGAAGGCGGGGAAGTTCAAGGACGAGATCGTGCCGGTGACCGTGAAGACGCGCAAAGGCGATATCCTCGTCGACACCGACGAACATCCGAAGCATGGAACGACGCTCGAGACGATCTCCAAACTGCGGCCAGCCTTCGCCAAGGACGGCACGGTCACTGCTGCCAATGCCTCAGGCATCAACGACGGCGCCGCTGCCGTCGTGCTGATGAAGGCAAGCGAAGCCGCCAGGCTCGGCAAGGCGCCGCTCGCGCGCATCGTATCCTGGGCGCATGCGGGCGTTGACCCGGCGATCATGGGCACCGGGCCGATCCCGGCATCGCGCGCCGCACTCAAGAAAGCTGGGTGGAACGTCGCCGACCTCGATCTCGTGGAAGCCAACGAGGCGTTCGCCGCGCAGGCTTGTGCCGTCAACAAGGACCTCGGCTGGGATACGGCGAAAGTCAACGTCAACGGCGGAGCCATCGCGCTCGGCCATCCGATCGGCGCCTCAGGTGGACGCGTGCTGGTGACGCTGCTCTACGAAATGCAGAAGCGCAACGCAAAAAAGGGCCTCGCTACCCTTTGCATCGGCGGCGGCATGGGCATTGCGATGTGTGTCGAAAGATGAGACGAGATAAGACCGGGAACACGGCGCGGGCGACGACGTGAGGATCCCGTTCGCCGCTCGGCGTCCGACCAAACGGTTCGGCGTAGGGAGGAGTGAAAATGTCACGCGTCGCGGTGGTGACGGGCGGAACGCGCGGAATTGGTGAAGCGATATCGAAGGCTCTCAAGGCCGCCGGCTACAATGTCGCTGCGAACTACGGCGGTAATGACGCGGCAGCGCAGAAATTCAAAGCCGACAGCGGCATTTCAGTCTACAAATGGGATGTCTCCTCGTACGAGTCCTGCGCTGCCGGAGTCAAACAAGTCGAGGCCGATCTCGGCCCGGTCGAGGTGCTGGTCAACAATGCCGGCATCACCCGCGACACCATGTTCCATCGCATGACACCTGAGCAATGGAGCGCGGTAATCAACACGAACCTGAATTCGTTGTTCAACATGTGCCGGCCCGTGATCGAAGGGATGCGCAGCCGCAAATTCGGCCGCATCATCAATATCTCCTCGATCAACGGGCAGAAGGGACAAATCGGCCAGGCGAATTATTCCGCCGCCAAGGCCGGGGAACTGGGCTTCACGAGAGCGCTAGCGCAGGAAAGCGCCAAGAGCGGCATTACCGTCAACGCAGTATGTCCCGGCTATATCGCAACCGAAATGGTCAAGGCGGTACCGCAGGACGTTCTTGAGAAGAACATCTTGCCGCACATCCCGATCGGGCGATTGGGCGAGCCCGAGGAGATCGCGCGCTGCGTCGTCTTTCTCGCAGCCGATGATGCCGGCTTCATCACCGGCTCGACGCTGACTGCAAACGGCGGCCAGTATCTGGCCTGACTCAGGGCTGGACCGGGATCTCAGGTCGCCAGGGAGGGCGTCCAGTCCTTTGGAGCCAGCTCGAATCTACTGAATTCGAATCCGGGCGCGACCGTGCAGCCGACCAGCGTCCATTCCCCGAGGCTCTGCGCCGCCTGCCAGGCGTGAGCCGGCACGATCGCCTGCGGCCGCTCTCCGGCGGCAAGATCAGCTCCCAGCGTGATGCACTCGAGCCGGCTCTTGGCATCTGCCGCAATTTCCAGCTTGAGCGGTGCGCCGGCGTGATAGTGCCAGATCTCGACTGCATCGACCTTGTGCCAGTGCGAGCGCTCGCCGCGCGCGAGCAAGAAATAGATTGCGGTCGATACCGCGCGCGCACCGTCTACCGTGCGCGGATCGCGGAACGTCTGGCGATAATGTCCGCCTTCAGGATGGGGCTTGAGGTCAAGCAGGCGCATCACCTCGGCGGCGGAGAGCATGTTGGCTCCTTTGTAGGGCGCTGTGATTGTCCGTAGGAGACAAACCTTAGGCTGCTGTCGCGTGGCGAGCTAGGTGCGCTCGTTTTGCTCCAGCGCGCCAACCCCGGGCATGCCCGCGAGCCGTGGACCAGATGCCCCTCGATCGCGAATGAACGGAAACGGCTAAATTAGGACCTATTCTTACGCTCGCGGATTTCGGCGAAGACTTTCCAAGCCGGACTCCCGGCAAGCCCGACCGACGTCGCCACCTGCGGCAGGTCCGCGCGCAAAAATGGGTTTGCCGCCTTCTCTGCGTGCATGATCGACGGAATGGTCGGCTGACCCGCGGCGAGAAGTTTTTCCACCTCCGTTTCCCGTGCCTTGAGCGCCGGATTGGCGGGCTCTACCGTCTTGGCGAAGCCGATATTGGCCTTTGTATATTCGTGCCCGCAGTAGATGCGCGTATCGTCGGGCAAAGCGCGCAGCTTAAGCAGCGACTGCCACATCATTTCCGCCGTACCCTCGATGACACGCCCGCAGCCGATCGAGAACAAGGTGTCGCCGACAAAGGCCAGCTTGTCCGCCGGAAAGAAGTAGCTGATGTGACCCGCGGTGTGTCCCGGCGTCTCGAGCACGCGACCCCGCAGCGAGCCAACCCGAACCTCGTCATGTTCGCGCACCGTCGCGTCCACCAGTGGAATGCGCGCGGCCTCCGCATGCGGGGCGACAACGCGGCAACCGTGGCGTTGCTTGAGTTCAGCGATACCGCCAGTGTGATCCGCGTGATGATGGGTGACGAGAATATCGCTGAGCGGCCACCCCGTCGTTTTCAATGCGGTCTCGATCGGTGCGGCTTCCGGCGCATCAATTGCCGCCGTCGCACCGCTGGCCGGATCGTGCAGGAGCACGCCATAGTTGTCCTTTAGGCACAGAAATAGATGGGTTTGTGCGGGCATATCGTTCTCCAGACTGCATCGGCGCAATCGGCGTGATTAGGCACCCTGAACCGTATACCCGCAAGGCTTGGGGAAATACTCCGGCCGCTGGAAACTAGAGGAACATGCTACGCTGTTACCATGTCAATTGATGTCGTCGATCTTCGCAATTTCTACGCCCAACGCCTCGGCGTCGTGGCGCGCCGCTTCGTCGGCCGCGGCATCCGCAGACGTTTTGCCGACACGCGCGGGATGAGCGTGCTGGGCGTCGGCTACCCGACGCCCTATTTGGGCTTATTTCGCGAGGAGGCAGAACGCTGCCTCGCTTTCATGCCGGCGGTGCAGGGGGTGGTGAAATGGCCGACCGACCGGCCGGGTCTTGCTGCGCTCGTTGACGAACTGGAGATGCCTTTGCCCGACTCCGCGGTTGATCGGGTGCTCCTCGTTCACGCTCTCGAAATGGCACGCGATCCCATCGCCTTGCTGCGCGAGGTCTGGCGCGTCTTGGCCGCGGGCGGACGGCTGTTGATTGTGGTGCCCAACCGGCGCGGAGTATGGGCGCGACTCGACACGACGCCGTTCGGACACGGGCGGCCCTATTCGCGCTCACAGATCACGCAACTGTTGCGCGAGGCCTGGTTTACGCCCACGGGTTGGGCGGACGCGTTGCATGTGCCGCCAGTCGCGCGTGGCTGGTTCTTGCGCTCGGCGGTCGCCTGGGAGCGCGCGGGCTCCGCCGTTGCTGCGCCTTTCGCGGGCGTGCACATTGTCGAGGCGACGAAGCAGGTCTATCGCGCCGTTCCGGCGCGCCGGGAGCGCGCGCGCCTCGTGCCTGCGCTCGCGCCCGCACTCGTGCCTTCGCCCGGTCGCTAGCTTGCGTGCGCGTCGAAACCGGCTGTGCCGTCATTCGTCGCGCGTGGAAGATCCGTCTCCGCCCCCTCCACCGCCCTGCGTGTCCGGACGCGGCCCGCGGTGGCGGCGGCGGCGCCGATGCAAGGGGAAACGGTCCGGCTGGTTGTCATGGCCGTTTTGGCCCTGCTGGGCGCCTTGGTGAGGCTGGTGCTGCTGCCCAGTGATGAACGAAGGCAATCGATCCACGTCGCCATCGGCTGGGGCGTGGCCCTGCGGTAGGGCTGGCTGGTGGTGTTGGCGTTGTTGATGCTGCGGGAAAGGCTGCGGGTCCCGAGGCATGTAGGGTTGCGGCTCGCGAGTGCCGTAAGGCGAATCGGAGGGACCGCTCATCGCCTGTTGCCCATCGTCACCGTCGTCGAAGCCACCCTCGCGCGCCGGCGGTGTTTCGTTCTCCGGGCGGGAGAAGTGGGGATTGTTCTGGCGGAACTGCTCCTGCGCCGCGGCTATGACGCGGTAATAGTGCTCGGCGTGCTGATAGTAGTTCTCCGCCGCAATCGGATCACCGGAAGTCTGCGCGTCCCTCGCAAGCTGAACATATTTTTCTGCAATGTGGGATGGATTGCCGCGAATTTTCACATCCGGACCATTGGATTCGTATACCCGCACCATCGGATTGTGACTCTTGCGGTGATTGTTGCGTCCGCGCATGCGTTTATTCTGACCGTTTCTCATGATTTGCCTATTGCCAACCCCTGCATTGTGGCGGCTCGCTGCCGCCGTGCCTTCACCAAACGCCTCCACTCCTCGCGCGAGGGGCGCAAATGACCGCGTCCTTGCCCGGTTAGCCAGGAGGCACAAGCGGCAGCATCCGCCGCAATGTCACGTTTCGTGTCGCGAAGCAGCAACCCCTTGTCCGCGGCGTGCCGCGGCGTTGCCCAGCTCTTCCTCACAAGCATGTCCGCGTCGCCCGCGGATCAGTGCCGAACCGATGAAACATCCAATCCCGATTGGGCGAACCATTTGCCGGGTCATCCGGCGGCCTTCGTCCGCTTCGTCTGCACCGTCGGCTCTCCGCAGTCCTGCTCCGGGGCTCGTTATCGGCGCTTATAACCGTCTCGGGTCGATTCCGTGGAAACCTAGTCGGTCTTGGTCCACAATCCAAGCGCTTTTTTTCGTACCAGGAATGTGGACCCCTCATGGCCGCGCCCGCATCACCAGAGTCCGGGCGATGCCTGATAGATCGTATCGCGTCGTGACGGGCTCAAGCCCCAAAGGGGCGAAGATCGACGTCACGGTCCCAAGCTGACCCTGCCCCAGTTCGAGCGCCAAGACGCCACCAGGTGCGAGCAGGCGGCGCACATCGGATGCAATTGCGCGATAGCCGTCAAGGCCATCGGGCCCGCCGTCAAGCGCGCGTCGCGGATCGAAATCGCGGACCTCGGGTTCCAACCCCGCAATGTCGCCGCACGCGACGTAAGGCGGATTAGACACGAGGATGTCCGCCGGCCCGCTGAGGCCCGCACCGTAGTTGCAGACCACAAATGACGCACGAGCAGAAAGGCCCAGCGCCCTGGCATTGTCGCGAGCGCAAACGAGCGCCACAAAGCTGATATCGGTACCGATGCCGAAAGCGCTTGCGAGCTCCGAGAGCAGTGCCAGCAGCAGCGCCCCCGAACCAGTCCCGAGATCGACGATTCTGAGCACGCTCGATTTCCGATTGTCGCGGCCGAGCGACGACAGTGTCGCTTCGACGACGGTCTCGGTTTCCGGCCGAGGCACGAGGGTGTCGGTATTAAGTTTGAACGGCAGTCCCCAAAATTCTTTGTGGCCGAGAATGCGTGCGACGGGTTCGCGCCCTAGCCGCCGCGCCGAAAGCCCCGCAATGCCGGCGGCTTCTTCGGGGGTGAGCACGCGATCCGAATGGGCGGCGAGCGCCGTATGATCGAGGCCCAACACGTGACCGACAATGATGCGGGCATCGAGCTCGGGCGCATCGAGATCGCGCTGGCGAAACTTGCGCGCCAGCTGTCGCCGGGCGGCATCGATCGAGACACCAGCATATACGTCAGCGTCCGCCCCGCAGAGCGGCAAAATGGAGTTCATCACGAGGGCGCCGCCTCGGCCGCGAGCAATTCGGCTTGGTGCTCGGTCACCAGCGCGTCAATGATCTCGCCGAGGGCCTCGCCTTCGATCACCTGCGGCAGCTTGTAGAGCGTCAGATTGATGCGATGGTCGCTCACGCGCCCTTGCGGAAAATTATACGTGCGGATGCGTTCGGAGCGGTCGCCGGTGCCGACCTGCCCTCGACGTTCGGCGGCGCGCGCAGCATCCCGCTTCTGACGCTCGAAGTCGTAGAGCCTGGCGCGCAGGACCGTCATGGCCTTGGCGCGATTTCTATGTTGCGAACGATCCTCCTGCATCATGACAACGATACCGGACGGGATGTGGGTGACGCGTACCGCGGACTCGGTCTTGTTGACGTGCTGCCCGCCGGCGCCGCCCGAGCGCAGGGTGTCGATCTTCAGGTCGTCGTCGTCGATGTCGATGTCGACTTCAGCCGCCTCAGGGAGCACGGCGACAGTGGCGGTAGATGTGTGGATTCGGCCGGCGGCTTCGGTGTCGGGCACGCGCTGAACGCGATGGACGCCTGATTCGAATTTGAGCTTGGCGAACGCGCCGCGGCCGCGGATTTCCGCCACGATCTCCTTAAAGCCTCCCATGGGGCCTTCGCTCGAGGAGATCACCTCCACTTTCCAGCCCTGATTGGCGGCATAGCGCTCGTACATGCGGAACAAATCGCCGGCGAAGAGCGCGGCCTCATCGCCGCCGGTGCCAGCACGGATTTCCAGGATCACGTTGCGGTCGTCCATCGCATCCTTGGGGACGAGTGCGCGCTTGATCTCCCGTTCGAGTGCCGCCCGTTTTTGCTCGAGCTGCGGCCGCTCTGCAGCGGCCATCGCGCGCATTTCAGGATCGGTGGCCGGGTCCGCGATGAGAGCGTCGAGGCCGTCGATCTCCGCGACGATGCCGCGATAGTTCTTCACCGTCTCGACGATGGGAGCGAGTTCGGCGAATTCGCGCGAGAGCTTAACGTAGGTATCGGGCGTCACCGGGCTTGCAAGCTCACGTTCGACCGCCTCATGCCGGGCAAGCAGTGCGTCGAGTTTCTGCTCAGGAAGCATGATTCCGCACAATCATAAGAAAGAAGCAGCGCGCCGCCGGCGCGAGTCGGCTCCACTGCCGCCGTTGAGATAGCGTCCAAGCATCAGATCTGTAGCCCCTGCTCGGCTGCAAAGGCTTTGAGCCGCTCGCGGATCGGCACACCGCTGGTTGGACTCTCGATCAAAGGCTCGATCAGCGCTGCGGCCCTGCGGACGTTGACGTCGAGAAGCATGGCTTTGACCGGACCGACCGCGGAAGGCGACAGCGAGAGCGCGCGATATCCGATGGCAACGAGAGCGAGTGCGCCAATCGGTTTCGAGGCAAGCTCGCCGCATAGCGTGACCGGCTTCGCGTGGGCGCGGCCCTTGTCCGCAATCGTCTTGAGTGCACGCAAGACAGGCACTGAGATCGCATCAAAACGATCGGCTACCCGCGAGTTCCCGCGGTCGGCGGCATAGAAAAACTGCACGAGATCATTGGAGCCAACCGAAAGGAAATCCACGCGATCGAACAATTCGTCGAGCTGGTACAGCAGCGAGGGAACCTCGAGCATGGTGCCAACCTCGACTCGCTCGGGTAGCTTGTGACTGTGCCGGCGCAGGTGCGTGAGTTCACGGTCCACCAGCGACTTGGCCTCATCGAATTCCTCGACGGTAGCGACCATCGGGAACATGATCTTCAGATCGCGTCCACCGGCCGCGCGCAGCAACGCGCGGATCTGGCTGCGCAGCAGGCCGGGGCGATCAAGCCCGAGCCTTATGGCGCGCCAACCGAGTGCCGGATTCTCCTCCTCGACATTGCGCATGTACGGAAGCACCTTGTCGCCCCCGATGTCGAGTGTGCGAAACGTCACCGGCCTGTCGCCGGCGGCATCGAGTACGGCCCGATAAAGCGAGAATTGCTCGGCGGTGCGGGGGAAGGCCGCTGCCACCATGAACTGCAACTCGGTGCGAAACAAGCCGACGCCGACAGCCCCGGTCTCCTCGATATGCGGCAGGTCGACGGCGAGACCCGCATTGATCATCAGCTCAATCTTCTCGCCGTCCCTGGTTATGCAAGGCTTGTCGCGCAGTGCCAGATATTGCAGTTGCCGGCGTGCGCGCAGCCGCACTCGTTCTGCGTACGCCGCCTCCATGTCCGGTGAGGGCCGCAAATGCACGTCGCCACTCGATCCGTCGACGATGATGGCGTCGCCCGGGTCGGCCACGCCGGTTGCGTTGGCGATCTCGCCCACGGCCGCGATCCCAAGCGCACGGGCGACGATCGCGACGTGCGAGTTTGGTCCCCCCTCTTCTAGGACGAGACCGCGCAGGCGCTTGCGATCGTATTCAAGCAAGGCTGCCGGTCCCATTGAGCGCGCCACGAGCACGGCATTTTCGGGCAACCGGTCCCGGCCCGGAGCGTAGTCCTTACCGAGTAACTGGTGCATCAGGCGGTTAGCGAGCTCGTCGAGGTCGTGTAGGCGCTCACGCAAATATGGATCGGTTGCACGCAGCATGCGCGCGCGCGTGTCCGACTGGACGCGCTCGACAGCCGCCTCGGCGGTAAGCCCCGTGGCCACTGCCTCTTCGAGGCGGTGCACCCAACCGCGGTCATAAGCGAACATACGGTAGGCTTCGAGCACGTCGCGGTGCTCGCCCCCGTCGACGACTTCGCCGCGTTCAAGCAGCACGTCCAGGTCCGACCGCATGGTCTCGACCGCGGCTTCGAGCCGCTTTAACTCCTTCGGCACGTCGTCCGCGATGAAGTTCGTAATCACCACGCGCGGCTCGTGCAGGACCACATGGCCGAGCGCGATGCCCTCGTTGAGAGCGGTGCCGACAAGGTGCAGCGGCCGGCGGGCGGCGGGCTCGGCGCCGGGTTTGGCGATGGCGGAGAGCTCGCCCGAGGCAATCATCTCCGCAAGCACCATCGCCGTCGTCTGTAGCGCCTCCTCCTCCTCCTCGGTGTAAGTGCGCCGGGCCCGGTTCTGCACCACGAGCACGCCGAGTGTGTTTCCGGCGCGCAGGATCGGCACGCCGAGGAACGAGTGGTAGATCTCTTCGCCCGTTTCCGCGCGATAGGAGAAGGCAGGATGGTTTTGCGCGTCCGATAGGTTGATCGGGTTCGCCTCGCTAGCGACCAGGCCGACCAAGCCTTCGTCGGAGCGTAGCACCGTCTGGTGGACCGCCGCCTTGTTGAGGCCTTCGGTGGCGTAGAGCTCGAGTGTGCCGTCCACGCGCAGCACGTAGACGGAGCAGACCTCCGCCACCATATTGGCAGCGATCAGCACCACGATCTTGTCGAGGCGTTCCTGCGCGCTGACCGGCTCCGCCATCACCTCGCGAAGTCGGCGCAACAGCACGCGCGGACCGCCGAGCGCGCCACGCATGACGTGATTCCTCGGACGGCGCATGCGGCCGGGGTCCATGGCCCCGGTGCCACGCAATCAGGCTAAAGAGCGCCCGGGCAGGTCGCCCACGGCGCCTCTCGCTACCGGCCTATAGCGAATGCGACATGCAAACCGCAAGCCAGTGGACGGGGGCGGGGCATGCCGCGGCCGTCATCGCGCGGACACAACTTCTGCTGCCTCAGATGAGCGGTGGGGCGTGTGGACAGTGCTACCAGGCATAGCTGGCCGAAATCCGACCACAGGCGGTGTGAAATCGGTCGGTGTCCACGAGCGCGGCGTAGACCTCGCGCAGGCGGGGAACAGCGGGCAGCCGCAGTTCATTTCTCGACATTGCCGCGTCCGGCCCGAACAGCCGTTCGATTGCGCCTGCGATCACGTCCATGCCTGCCGGCTGATCGAGCGCGGCGGGGGAGATGCCGGTAGTAATGAAGTCGAGCAGAACGTCGCGCGCCAGCAGCGGCAAGCGCGCCATATCGTTGCCGGCCAACAGCTTAGCCAGCCGATGATCGGGATGGCCGGCGTCGAGGAGGGCAGGCTTGACAGTTCGGAATTGGAAGGCTTCCTCGAAGCAGGCCGGCGTCTCCTCGAAACAGCGCGCAAGCTCGCTTGCCTCCTCGGCGAGGTAATAACGGTTGAGACTATCGAACCAGACGTAGCGATATCCCTGTTTTGCGAGAAACGGCTCCCATGTCGGCCAAGCTGGCGCGAGCGTGTAAGGTGCAAGCGCCTCCGCCACGACCACCTTCGGCCGAAAGCTCTGCCAATCGCCGTTCAACAGGACCTCTTGCTCCGCGCCTTCGACATCGACCTTTAGGAATTCGAATACCGGCGGCGCGTGCCGGCGGCAAAGTTCCTTGAGAGTCGTGACCGCCATTGCAATCGCTTGAGATGTTTTTCCGAACTGCGTTTGCGCCGCGCGGGCATGGGCTTCGATCATGGTCGAGAGGCCGTGGAAATCGTTGACCAAATAAAAACTGGCCTCGCCGACCTCAGCGCCGAGGAGAGCTTCGACATGTTGATCGCGCGGCCGTACCGCTCGGCTAAGACGCGCGAGGGAAGGGTTGGGCTCTACCGTGATGCCACGCCAACCCTCGAGGTAGAACGCGAACGACGCGTTGTCGTAAACGGGATGTCCTGATCCGACGTCGATGTAGAATCCGGTACTTCGGCCGCCGAAACAGCGCATGAGGTAGAGATCCTCGAATCGCTGAGCATAAGAGATGGTCGCCTTGGGCATGGATCAGATCTGCGATGCGCGCAACCTGGTTTGAGCCGCGGCAACATATACAGGAGGCGGGTACGTCATTTATCGAGCTCGTAGAGGCTATGCAGGGTGCGGACTGCAAGCTCGGTGTAGTTGGCATCGATCAGCAGCGAAAACTTGATCTCGGAGGTGGTGATCGCGCGGATGTTAATTCCCTTCTCCGCCAGCGCCTTGAATGCCTTTGCAGCGACGCCCGCATGGCTGCGCATGCCAATGCCGATCACTGAGATCTTTGCAACGTCGTTCGCGCCGTCCAGTCGCTCGTAACCGACGTGGCCTTTCGCCTTGATCAGCGTCTCTGTCGCCCGCTGATAATCCGAGGCGGGAACGGTGAAGGTTAGGTCGGTTGTCGCACCATCGGCGGAGACGTTCTGCACGATCATGTCGACATTGATGTTGGCCTCGGCCAACGGACCAAAGATGGCGGCCGCCACGCCAGGCTTGTCCTGCACGCGCCGGATCGAGATCTGCGCCTCATCCTTCGAGAACGCGATGCCGGTGACGACCTGTTGTTCCACGATCTCCTCCTCGCCGCAAATGAGCGTTCCGGGGGGCGTCCCGTGCGGGTCGACGTCCTCCGGCCTCTCGAAGCTCGAACGCACGAAGATGCGCACGTTATGCATCATTCCAAGTTCGACCGAGCGCACTTGCATCACCTTGGCACCAAGCGAAGCGAACTCCAACATCTCCTCATACGCAATCCGCTCCAGGCGTTGAGCGCGCGGCACCACGCGCGGGTCACTGGTGTAAACGCCATCGACATCGGTATAGATGTCGCAGCGTTGGGCGGCGATGGCGGCTGCGATCGCAACGGCGGAGGTGTCTGATCCGCCGCGCCCCAGGGTAGTGATGCGCCCGGTTTCCTTGTGCACGCCCTGGAAACCCGCGAGCACGGCCACCTCGTGCCGCTCCTTGAAGCGCTTGATGAGTTCGGCACCGTTGACGTCGAGGATGCGCGCGGCGGCATGTGCGTTCGAGGTCAGGATCGGCAGCTGCCATCCCTGCCATGAGCGGGCATTGACGCCTAAACCCTCCAGCACGATCGCGAGTAAGCCGGCGGTCACCTGCTCGCCCGAAGACACTACCGCGTCATATTCGCGGGCGTCGTGCAAGGCCGCGGCATCGCGACACCAACCCACCAGCCGATCGGTGGTGCCCGCCATGGCCGAGACCACGACCGCGACCTCGTGGCCGGCGTCGACCTCGCGCTTGACGTGCCGAGCCACGTTGCGAATGTGCTCGATATCGGCGACTGAGGTGCCGCCAAACTTCATGACTAGGCGCGCCATAATGGGCTCGCGGACTTCTCCGGTGTGAGTCGAGGCGCGCTCCGCTTTTGGGCTGAGCCCGCGCGCGAAAAGGCGCGTATACATAACGGGGGAGGCTGCGTGGCCGCAACCACGCCTTTGGAGGGGCTAGATGGCCAGTAGGACGAAGCGGGGTTCAAGCGTCGACGAGGCGGAGGTCGCGCATTTTTCCGCGTACGCCGCCGAGTGGTGGGATCCACGCGGCAGGATGGCGATGCTGCACAAGTTCAACCCGGTGCGACTCGCCTTCATCAAACAGGCCGCGTGTCGGCATTTCGGCCGCGACGAACGGCGGCTCGATACGCTCGCCGGCCTGCGCATGCTCGACATCGGCTGCGGCGGCGGCATTCTGAGCGAACCGTTGGCGCGTCTGGGGGCTCGCGTCTTGGGCGCCGATCCCTCGCAGACAAATATAGAGGCAGCGAAGCTGCATGCAGCCGCGGCGAGCATTGCTGTCGACTACCGAGCAACCACGGCCGAAGCACTGGCAGACGAAGACGAGCGCTTCGACGTCGTGCTCGCCATGGAGGTAGTCGAGCACGTGGCTGATCTTGCCCTTTTCATCGGCCGTTGTGCCAAGATGGTCGGGCCCGGCGGCCTCATGATCACGGCGACGCTCAACCGCACACTCAAGAGTTTCGCCTTGGCGATTCTCGGCGCCGAATACGTGCTGCGCTGGCTGCCCCGCGGCACGCACCGATGGGATAAGTTCGTGACTCCGAACGAGCTCGAGGCGGCGCTCGAGGGTCAAGGGCTGCGCGTCATAGACGAGACTGGAATTGTCTATAATCTTCTCGCCGACCGATGGGAGATCTCGAGCGATACAGCAGTGAACTACATAACGGTCGCGGAACGCGCGCTCGCCTAGCATAATCCAATTTTCGATGCTCGACCCCTCGTGGCTTTGGGCTCTCTTCACGATCGTTGCTGCCGCCGCGCAAACCGTGCGTAATGCCACGCAGCGCGAACTCACCGCAAAACTCGGCACCGTGGGTGCCACTCACGTGCGGTTCCTCTTTGGCTTCCCCTTCGCGCTTATCTTCCTCGCCGGCGTGATGATCGTGCTCGGGCAAGAGCCGCCGCGCCCGCCGCCGATGTTTTGGCCTTGGGTGATCGTTGGCGCGGTCGCGCAGGTGGGCGCTACTGCGTTAATGCTTGCCGCAATGACCGACCGATCTTTTGTCGTCGTCTACGCCTACATCAAAACCGAGCCGGTACAGGTTGCACTGTTCGGTCTGGTGTTTCTCGGCGACGCGGTGACGCCAGTGATGGCAGCAGCCATTGTGACCGCCACCGCCGGGGTCGTCATCATGGCAATCAAGCCAGATACGCCGTCAAGCTTAACGGCCACGTTGCTCGGGCTGGCCGCTGGGGCGATGTTTGCGCTTTCCGCAGTCGGCTTTCGCGGGGCGATCCTGAGTGTGGGCGGCTCGAGCTATGTCATGGCCGCGACGCTCACAGTAGTCGTCGGCCTCATGCTGCAATCAATATTGCTCTCGCTTTACCTGCGGGTGCGCGATCCGCAGGTCCTTGCGGTCATGGTGCGAGCCTGGCGGCCGTCACTATTTGCGGGCTTCATGGGCGCGCTTGCCTCACAGTTCTGGTTCCTCGCGTTCGCGCTTGCTACTGCCGCGAGCGTGCGTACGCTGGCCCTGGTCGAGGTGCTATTCGCACAAGCGATTTCGCGATTCGTATTCAGGCAGAGGACGGGCCTGCAGGAAGGCGCCGGCATTGTTCTGATTGTGATCGGTGTGATCCTTGTGCTGTGGGCGCAGTAATTACTGCGAGCCGCAGCGGTCGCGGTGGACGCGCCTCGCGCAGTACTGCGCCAGCGGATCGAGTTATGCCACGCGAGGACTTACTTCGCCCGCTGTAAGCATCGTCTAATTATGCTCGTCAGGCAGCACCGGCAGCGGATGAAATTCGATTCCCTCCTCGTGCAGATCTTTGGCCTGCTCGGGAGTAGCTTCGCCATAGATCGAGCGGTGCTCGGTCTCGCCGTAGTGCATCTTTCGCGCCTCGTCGGGAAATTTCCGGCCGACATAATCGGCATTTTTTGTCAGGTGATCGCGCAAGTCTTTCAACTTCTTGCGGAAGTCGCGCTCCTGCGGCGACATCATCGCGACCGGGGACGGCCTATCGGAGGATTGCGGGGGGGAGGCTGGCATCTCCGGCGGCGGCGCATCACCGCGCTTTTTCGCCCCTACGACGCCCGGTGCCATCATCGTCTTTTCCACCTTCACGGAATTGCAAACCGGGCAGGAGATCAGAGTGGCCTTGACCTGCTTGTCGTAGGCTGCCGAGCTCTGGAACCAGCTCTCGAATACGTGTCCCTTATCGCACGCCAGTGCGTAGCGGATCATGCGAGACCTCGGACTGTGCGCAGATGAGCCGGCTCCGCCATCGGTTCGATCATCTCGAACCGGCGGCCATGTTGAAGGGAGGGGATTTTCGCGCGCGCGGCCGTGACTTCGGCGGGATCGATCGCCGCCAGAAGGACGCCCGGCTCGGTGCCGCCCTCGGCCAGAATGCGGCCCCAAGGGTCTACGATGAGGGAATGCCCGAACGTCTCGCGGCCGTTCTCGTGCTTGCCGCCCTGTGCCGCCGCGAGCACGAAGGCGCCGTTCTCGATCGCACGCGCGCGGATGAGCACATGCCAATGTGCCTCACCGGTCTGCTTGGTGAAGGCCGAGGGAATGGCGAGAAACGAGCATCCGGCCTCGGCGAGCGCGCGATAAAGGGCAGGAAAACGCAGATCGTAGCAGATTGTGAGTCCGAGCCGACCCCAGGGCAGGTCCGCCGCGACGCCGATCTCGCCCGGGCGGTAGTTGCGCGATTCGCGATAGCTCTCGCCAGCGCCGAGTTCCACATCGAACATGTGGATCTTGTCATAGCGCGCGAGGATGTCACCCTTGCGGTCGATGAGGAACGAGCGGTTCGCCGCCTTCTCCGGCAGCACCTTGATGGCCAACGAGCCGACGTGCAGGAAGATGCCCAGCTTGCGTGCAAGCTCGCGCAATGCGGCCAGCGTAGTGTCGCTCTCCTCGGGCGCGATCGTGGCGAACAGCCGTTCGCGCTTAATCTCGAAGATGTTGGTCATCTCGGGCGTGAGGACGTATTCGGCGCCGGCGTTCTTGGCCTGTTCGATCAGCCTGATCGCGGCATCCAGATTAGTCTGCGGCGACAGGCTTGCGCGCATCTGCACGAGACCAGCGGTGAACGTCGCGTTGCCTGTGGTCATGCAGAGGGCCTTTTACCGGCGCTCGCGAGCGGATCCTCCCGGCCAAGCAGCAAGTCCAGCTTGCCCGCCCGGTCGAGCGCGAAGAGATCATCATAGCCGCCTACATGGTTCGAGCCGATGAAGATCTGCGGCACGGTCGTTCGGCCGTTCGCCCGCGCTACCATGTCGCTTCGCCGTTTTGCATCCCGGCTCACGTCGACCTCGGTGAACTCGACGCCCTTGCGCGACAATAGCCGCTTGGCTGCGTGGCAGTAGGGACAGTAGCGGGTGGTGTAAATCTCGATCATGATGCGGATTGAAATCCTACCGATTGCTTTATATGGGAGCGCGGCTCGCCGCCACAACCCGGGCGAACACCAGCACGTCGACCGAGGTGGCGCCCGCCCGCAACAACGCGCGTGCGCAGGTGTCGACGGTCGCGCCCGAGGTGAGCACGTCGTCGATGAGCAGCAGTCTTCGCCCGGCCACTTCGGCCTTACCGGCCGCTGGCACACGAAAGGCGCCCTGCACGTTTTGGGCCCGCTCGGACTTATCGAGCCCGACCTGTTGCGGCGTCGCCTTGACCCGCTTGAGAGCCCTATGTGCGACCATTCGGCCGCTCGCATTGGCGATGATACGGGCCAGCAGCGCCGACTGGTTGAACCGCCGTGTCCATTGGCGGCGCCAATGCAGCGGCACCGGAACGAGGGCTTCGGCGTCGGCAAGCAGCTCGCAGCCGGCGCGTGCCATCCACGCCCCCATGGTCGGCGCAAGGTCGAGCCGGTCGCCGTATTTCAAGCCGTGAACGAGCTTGCGCGCGATCTCATCGTAACGCACGGCCGCGCGCGCGCGATTGTACGCGGGCGGATCGGTGATCGCTTCCATCGATAACAACCCCGGTCCACCATCGAAGGGGAACGGGATGCCGAGCCGCTCGCAATAAGGCGGCGCGATAAACGACAGCTTGGCCCAGCAGGCCGGGCACAGGCCCGCGCCATCGACCGGTTCTCGGCAGCTCGGACAGACCTGTGGGAGCGCGATATTGATCACAAGCCCGAGGCTTGCGCGTATCGCGCCGCTCAGCCGGCCCAAGCCCTTGGCCCGGACCTCGGTCATTTCTCCCTGCATAGCGGCGTTACGCTAGCGTTTCGAATTGCCAACCTCAACGAGTACCGCGATAGCGGAGGGCTGCGCAGCAGTCCACCGTCGTCTCTGCGCTCCCGTCGTGCTAATGCAGGCTGATGATTTCGCCGCGGACCCACATCTTCGACCGCACCTGGCAGCGTCAACATCGGGCACGTGCGGCGGCTTTGGGTCCGTCGACGTTTCTGATCGACCGCGCGGCGGAAGATTTATCAGATCGCCTGGCGGCGGTGCTCCGGCGCTTCGAATATGTGCTCGATCTCGGCACGCCAACGGATGCTGCGCGCCGGGCTCTCGCGGCGAGCGGCAAAGTCGGCACCATCGTATCGGCTGATGTGTTGGCCGGCACCGCCGCCTCCCGGCAACTGCAAGCGAGTGGCGGGGCATCGGGCGCACGGCTCGTTGTTGCGGCAGACGAGGAGGCATTACCGTTCCACGAGGGCTCGTTCGATCTCGTTGTGTCGGCGCTCGCACTCCAGTTCGTCAACGATCTGCCCGGCACCCTCGTCCAGATCCGCCGGGCCCTCAAACCGGATGGCCTGTTGCTCGCGGCGCTCGCGGGCGGCGAGACGTTGACCGAGTTGCGCCAAGCCTTTGCGGCTGCGGAAGCCGAGATCGAGGACGGTGTATCGCCGCGCGTCATTCCGTTTCCGGACCTACGCGAGATGGGAGGGCTGCTTCAGCGCGCGGGTTTTGCTCTGCCGGTGACGGACATAGATCGGGTCACGGCGCGCTACGCATCGCCAATTTCCTTGATGCACGACCTGCGCCGCATGGGTGCGACGAACGCCCTGCTAGAGCGTAGCCGGCGGCCGCTCAGGCGCACGACGTTGACCCGGATGATGCAAATCTATGGCGAGCGTTTTGCCGATTCCGACGGCCGCATTCGGGCGACGTTCGAAATCATCTGGCTGTCCGGCTGGGTCCCGCACGAAACCCAGCAGAAGCCGCTCGCGCCGGGCTCGGCGCGCCGACGATTGGCCGATGCACTCGGGGCGAAGGAAATCCGGCTGCCACGCGATGACGATCGTTAGTTCGAGTTGAGGAGCAGCCCAGCGCAAGCCATCTGGCGCCCTGGTTTGCCGTTCTTCGATTTCACAACAGCGTCATCAAATGGGCGATGAGCGGCTCGTCGGCAGGCGGCATCGGGTAATCGCGCAATCGATTGCAGCGCACCCATGCCAAGTTCTGGCCTTCCAAGGGCGTCACCGTTCCCTGCCAACGTCGGCATACATAGAGCGGCATCAGCAGATGGAAATCCGGATAGGTGTGGCTGGCGAAAGCGAGCGGTACAAGGCACTCCTCCTCGACAATGATTCCCAGTTCCTCTTTAAGCTCGCGCATCAAAGTATCCTCGGGCCGCTCACCCGCATCGATCTTGCCACCGGGAAATTCCCACAAACCGGCCATCGGCCTGCCGGCTGGTCGCTGTGCGATCAGTACCCGCGCGTCCGTGTCCACGAGGGCGCAGGCCGCGACGAGGACGAGCTTCACGTTCACGAGGTTCCAGACCGAGGCTGGAAGCCAGCATTGACGACGCTGGGATAGAATGACAGGCGCTCTCCCGTCGCAACATTTTGATGAACGGGCGAGTACATCTCACGATCTCCATGCCCCAAATCGCCTCAGGAGCGATAACCGCCATTGATGGCGACATACTGCTTAGTCAGGTCGCAGGTCAGCACCCGGTCGCGACCGCGACCAAGCCCCAGCGCAACCTTGAGCGTAATCTCGGGCCTCTTCATCACCGCCGAGACCGCGGCCTCGTCATACGAGGGATCGCGCTCGCCTCGGTGAGCGACGCGGATGCCGCCGAACCAAATCGAAAGCCGGTCGCGGTCGGCGCGCTCCCCGGCTTTGCCGACCGCCATCACCACGCGGCCCCAATTCGCATCTTCGCCGGCAATGGCGGTCTTGACCAGCGGGGAATTGGCGATCGACAGTGCGATTTTCCGCGCCGACGATTTCGAAACGGCGCCCTCGACGATGATCTCGACTAGCTTGCGCGCGCCCTCGCCGTCGCGGGCCACCTGTTCGGCCAAATCGGCGAGCACTGCGTCGAATGCCTTGCGGAATGCCGGAAGCCGCGGATCGGATATCTTCGCTATCTTCGGCGCCCCGCGCATGGCGGCGGCTCCGGTCGCGAACGCCAGCAGCGTGTCCGAAGTCGAGGTGTCCCCGTCGACTGTCACCGCGTTGAAACTGTCGGCCACGCCTTGCTTGAGCAAGTATTGGAGCACGCGCGACGAGATCGGCGCATCGGTGAAGACGAAGGAGAGCATTGTAGCCATGTCCGGGGCGATCATGCCCGCGCCCTTGGCGATGCCGCAGATGGTAACCGGCGCGGCGCCGATCCGCGCCATGGCGGCGGCGCCTTTCGGAAAGGTGTCGGTGGTCATGACCGCCTTCGCAGCCTCGTGCCAAGCAGTGGGCGCGGCGCTTGCGATCAGCCGATCCATGACCATGCCAAACCTAGTCGCGTCGAGCGGCTCGCCGATCACGCCGGTGGACGCGAGAAATACGTGAGAGGGTTTGCATCCCGCGGCGCTGGCCGCGATGTTGGCCGTGAGTCTGGTCGCCTGGCGCCCGGACTTGCCGGTAAAAGCGTTGGCATTGCCCGAATTGACGACAAGCGCGCTTGCAACGCCGGCCTTAAGATGCGCGCGGCACCAATCGACCGGAGCGGAGGGGCATTTCGAGCGTGTAAAAACGCCAGCGACGGTCGTGCCTTGATCGAACAGCGCCAGGAGCACGTCGGTGCGCCCGGCATAGCGGATACCGGCAGCGGCGGTCGCCAGCTTGACACCCGCCACCGGCGGCATGTCGGGAAACTGCGCAGGAGCAAGCGGCGAGATGGTGAGCGCCATATGAGCGACCGCGGCGCGAGTCAGTTCTTCTCCTGCTCAGTCGCCTTGTCGAGGCGCTCGACTTTCGCACTCTGGCGCAGCTTTGTGATGAACTCGGTTTGCGCCTTGCGCGCCAAATAGGCTTCGATCTGATCCTTCACCTTGTCGAATTCCGGCGGCTGCTTGGTGCGCTTGTCCTCGATCTTGATCACGTGCCAGCCAAACTGCGTTTTGACCGGGTTCGAGAGCTGTCCCGGATACATCTTGAAAGCCACATCGGCGAATTCGGGCACCATCTGATCCTTGGTGAAGTAACCCAGGTCGCCGCCCTCCGCGGCGCCGGGATCCTTGGATTTTTCCTTGGCCAGCGCTGCAAAATCAGCGCCGCTCTTGAGTTGCTCGAGCACCTTCTTCGCCTCGTCTTCGTCGTCGACCAGGATGTGACGGGCACGAACTTCTTCTTGGCCGGCCATCGATCGCACCGCTTCATCGTAGGTCTGGTGCAAGGCTTCGTCAGTGAGGGCAATCTTGGCTTCCCGCTGCAGCTCGTATCCCATCAGCAGCTTGTTGCGCAGGAACGCCAGACGCCGCTTGAAGTCAGGATCCTCGCCGAGATTTTTCTTGTCGGCAGCTTGCGTGACCATAATGATGTCGGCGAGATAGGAAATCAGATGTTCGCGCTTGGCTTCCGGCGACGTCGCCTGCATGTCGGCGCCCATGTCCTCTTCGGCGAGCGCTAGATCGCCCTGCGTGATGTCGATACCGTTGACGCGCGCGATGACCGGGTCGGAGGCGGAGGCTGGCGCTTCCGAGGATGAGTTTCTAGAGCAGCCCGAGGCGGCTGGCACGATGAAAAGCAATGCCGCGAGTGTGGCGAACGCGATTGGCCGCCGGCGCGGCGCGGAACGGGGCAGCACGTGAGGGCAGGTCATGGCGTGGTCCTGGATCGAGCGGCCATTGGAAAGCGCGCCGGAGAGTTAGGGAAAACGGCGCTGCTTGGCAATTGCTAAGGGAGATTGTGACGAGAACGTGAGCGTCTGGCCGGCCGATTGACAAGGGTGTGACCCCCTCCTATCTCTCCAGAAGTCTGGCCGATCCGACCGCAAGCCGCCGCCGTTCTGCATGAAAGATGATCGAAAAGTGCGGCATTTTCCGCATGATGCTCGCAGGCAGGCGCTCTTGCGAAAATCGTCTTCTGCCGCGGCGTTTCCTCCCCGTCGGATTTGGTAAGGTGTGGCATTCACACCTGAGAGGACGCGAAGGACTCATTGCATGATCGGCGCCATTGCCCGCAAGCTGTTCGGCTCTTCGAACGAGCGGCGCATCAAGTCCTATTTTCCGCGGGTCGCGGCAATCAACGCGCTGGAGCCGCAGCTTGAGGGTCTCTCAGACGAGGCGCTGCGTGCCCGCACCGACGCATTCAAGGAGCAGCTGACGGAGGGAGCGAGCCTCGACGACATTTTGGTCGAGGCATTTGCCACCTGCCGCGAGGCGGCCAAACGCACGCTTGGGCAACGGCACTTCGACGTGCAGCTCATCGGCGGGATGATCCTGCACGAGGGGCAGATCTCGGAAATGAAAACCGGCGAAGGCAAGACGCTGGTGGCGACGCTGCCGGTCTATCTTAATGCGCTGGCCGGGCGCGGCGTGCACGTCGTGACGGTGAATGATTACCTGGCCAAGCGCGACGCCGAATGGATGGGGCAGATTTACAATTTCCTCGGGCTGACTGTCGGTGTCATCGTCCACGGGCTGGACGACGAGCAGCGCAAGCGCGCTTACGACGCCGACGTGACCTACGGCACGAATAACGAGCTTGGCTTCGATTATCTCCGCGACAATATGAAATATCGGCTCGAGGACATGGTCCAGCGGGGGCACATCTACGCCATCGTGGACGAAGTCGACTCGATCCTGATCGACGAAGCGCGAACCCCGCTGATCATCTCAGGTCCGTTGGATGATCGTTCAGAGTTCTACAATACGATCGACGCCTATATCCCGAAGCTCGACAAGGCCGACTACGAAGTCGACGAGAAGCAGCGCACGGTGACGCTGACCGAAGTCGGCATGGAGAATATGGAGCAGATGCTGCGCCGCGACGGTCTGCTCAAGGGGCACTCGCTCTACGACGTGGAGAACGTCTCGACCGTTCACCACGTCAACCAGGCCATGAAGGCACATAAGCTGTTCCATCGCGACAAAGACTACATTGTACGCAACGGCGAGGTGGTGATTATCGACGAGTTCACCGGCCGCATGATGCCAGGACGGCGCTATTCCGAGGGACTGCACCAAGCACTGGAGGCGAAGGAGCGCCAGCCTGTTCAACCGGAAAATCAGACGCTCGCTTCGATCACCTTCCAGAACTACTTCCGCATGTACGAGAAACTCGCGGGAATGACCGGGACGGCGATGACAGAGGCCGATGAGTTCATCGACATCTACAATCTGGAAGTGATCGAAGTTCCGACCAATATGCCGATGATTCGCGTCGACGAGGACGACGAGGTCTATCGCACTGCGGCGGAAAAGTACCGCTCGATCCTTGCCTTGATCGAGGATTGCAAGCAGCGCGGTCAACCGGTGCTGGTCGGCACAACCTCAATCGAGAAATCGGAACAATTGGCCGAGATGCTACGCCAGCGCGGATGGGAGCAGCACGACTTCTCTGATTCGAATGCCTTTGCCGCGCTCTATTCGGATGACGATGGGGCTTCCAAGGCGAAGGTGTTCGCTATCCTCAACGCGCGTTATCACGAACAGGAGGCTTACATCATAGCCCAGGCTGGCGTCCCCGGCGCGATTACGATTGCCACCAATATGGCCGGGCGGGGCACCGACATCCAATTGGGCGGCAATGCCGACATGCGCATTCGCCAAGAGCTGAACGACGTCGCTCACGAAAATGGCGATCACGCGCGGCGGGCGGCCGATATCCGTGCCCAGGTGGCGCGGCTCAAGGAGAAGGCACTCACGGCCGGCGGCCTTTACGTGCTCGGCACCGAGCGGCACGAGAGTCGGCGCATCGACAACCAGCTGCGGGGGCGCTCGGGCCGGCAGGGCGATCCTGGACACTCCAAGTTCTTCCTGTCGTTGGAAGACGACCTGATGCGGATCTTTGGGACCGACAAGCTCGACAGCATGCTGCAGCGCCTGGGACTCAAGGAGAACGAGGCAATCGTCCATTCCTGGATCAACAAGGCGCTGGAGAAGGCGCAGCAAAAGGTGGAGGCACGCAACTTCGACATCCGCAAGAACCTGCTCAAGTTCGACAATGTGATGAACGATCAGCGCAAGGTGATCTTCGAGCAGCGGATTGAGTGGATGCGGGACGAGGCGGTCAACGAGGTCGTGGCCGACATGCGCCACGCTGCAATAGAAGACTTGTTCGCCAAGCACGTTCCCGAAAACGCTTATCCCGAGCAGTGGGACACCAAGGGGCTGCGGGACGAGCTCAAGCGCATCCTGGATCTAGACCTGCCGGTCGACGAATGGGCGAAGGAGGAAGGCATCGCCGATGAAGAACTCCTCTCCCGCATCGAGCAGCGTGCGGATGAGCACATGGCGGCGAAGGTCGCGCAATGGGGCGTCGACGTGATGCGCTACGTCGAGAAATCGATCCTGCTGCAGACCCTTGACCACCTCTGGCGCGAGCACCTGGTCATTCTGGAGCATCTGCGTCAAGTCATCGGCCTGCGCGGCTATGGACAGCGCGATCCGCTCAATGAGTACAAGGCCGAGGCCTTCAATCTGTTCGAAACCATGAGCACCAATCTGCGCGAGGCGGTGACGTCGCAGCTCATGCGAGTCGAGATCAGGGCGGCACCGCCGCCGGAGGAGCCGGCGAGCCTGCCGTATATGGAGGCGCACAAGATCGATCCTTCGACCGGCGAAGACGAACTCGCACTCGCGCGGGCGGGCGCGGAGACGCTCGCCCGCCATGGGATCACGGCCGGCGCAGCGACAGCGCCTGAGCGCAATCCGAACGATCCTTCAAGCTGGGGCAAGGTCGGCCGCAACGAGAGCTGTCCCTGCGGCTCTGGCAAGAAATATAAGCACTGTCACGGGCGGTTCGCCTGAGGGGCACAACACGACAGGAGGAGCGAGGGCGGAACTGAGGATCGTCCTCGAAGGATATCGGTGTTGTGTTTGATCTAATTCCAGGCGCCGAAGCGGCCGTCGAAACCGCCCGAAGGCACGGTCGGCGCGGCCCCGTTGAGCGGGCCCGTGGTGCTGGCCGTATTTCGCTCCGGCTCGCCATGGGTTTCGTCTTTCGACGCGGAAGCTTTGGCCGTAGTGGCAGCCTTGGCCTCTCCCGATTGCTCGAGCCTCGGCCGTGGTTCGCCAGCCCCGCTTTGCCCGACCTTCGCAGCCGCGGCGCCCTTCCGCTTTGATGGGGGAGTCTCAGAGGCTTGGCTGGCAGGGGCACCCTGATCCTCGCTCTTGGACCCGAAAAGCTTGCTGAAGAAGCCGCCCATTCCGCCTGAGCTCGTCGGCGCCGCGGAGGCGACCTGCACGGTTGAATTGGGCGCGGGAACCAATCTTGATTCCGCTGAAGCGAGGTTGAATACATTCGCGCCCATGCTCGCGCCCCCAGTCTCGCGCTCGGCGGGCGGGTTGACGTGAGGTGGGATCGTGCCCGCGGCAGTGCGAATTGTCGCGCCGGGGCCGCCGTGGGTCTTCACGGCCGTCAGGAAGGTTGCATTCATGCCGCCGTCGACGCCCATTTTGACCGGCGCGGCGGGCGTGCCGCGGTTGATGAGTTCGGCGGTCTGAATATCGTCGCGGCGCTGCTTCTCTCTGACTGCGGCCGCGATCTCCTCGGGGACTTTATAGGCCGGGCATTGATCGGCAGGACTGAATTTAGCGGACGCTTCGGCGTCGAACACGTAGCGCTTCTCGCACACGTCGACCTTCGGCTCGTGACGCGTGACCTCGAAGTGATCGTAGCCCTGCTTGAGCATTTTCCAGAACGCCATGTGCGGCGAATTGCGATGCCTCGCCATGTTGAGCGGCGTCATCCGGAACGGATAGGCCTGGATTTGGAAGGACTTCTGGCCGCCGAAGAACGATTCGCGCGCGAGCGAGTAAATCTCTGCGATCTGCTCATCGGTCATCGCATAGCAGCCGGCTGAAGAGCAGTCGCCGTGGATCATCAGAAACGCACCGGTGCGCCCGTTCGCTCGATCGTAAGCGTTGGGGAAACCGGTATTGATCGCGAGATAATAATTGGAATTCGGGTTCATTAGGCCCGGAGTGATGGTGTAGAAGCCTTCCGGCGCCTGCCGGTCGCCTTGCTTGAACTTGGGACCGAGGTCGCCCGACCAGCGGCAAATCGGATAGGTGTTAAGGAGGGCAAAGCGCCCGCTCTTGTCCTCTTTCCAGATCTCAAGCTCCGATTCTTCTTTGAAGATGCGCACCAGAATCGGCGATTCCCTCGCCATGTTCTTGCTTTCGATCTCGGCCATCATGCGGTCCGACAGCGGCTGCATATGGCGGCCGCTGATGGCAGACGTGCCGTCCGTGTCGCAACTGGCAAGCGCTGACGCCGCCGCGATCGCAGCTGACGCCAAGAGTGCGCGCAGCAAAGGCCCGCGATTCAACTGAAAGCTCCCCCGACCGTTAGGCTTCCCCAAGCCTCCCGCTGCCTGATTGCGATCCGCCGTCTGCGATGGCGGAGCGCCGATCAGGCTTGCCGCAAGCGAATGGAGGCGCGATCTCGCAGTGCAAAGCGCCCCGTGATTTGCCCACGGCTGCGGCAAGCTAGGCCAAGACTTGGGTAAGATCAGGGCAAAGCTCGAGAATCCCCTTTTCGGAGATTCCTTTAAAAAACAAGCATTTGCTGCGTTTTCGAGGGCGCCCAGCGGGGCCGATATCCTCACCCCAACATGCGCCCGATGGCGAGGAATTTCTCGCGGCGCTGGCGGCGAACGGTCTCCCGGTCCAGGCCGGCAAGTTCCTCAAGCGCATACGTGATGGCCTCCCCGGCCGAGGCGATCGCGGCCGCCGGGTCGCGATGGGCACCCCCAGCCGGCTCCGCGACGATCTGATCGATGACTCCGAAGCGCATCATGTCATCGGCGGTGATCTTCAAACTGGTCGCCGCCTCCTGCGCTTTCGACGTGTCGCGCCATAGGATCGAAGCGGCACCCTCCGGCGAGATCACGGTGTAAATCGCGTGCTCGAGCATCAGGACTCGGTTGGCGGACGCAATCGCAATGGCCCCCCCGGAGCCGCCTTCCCCGATAATGACCGCGATGTTCGGCACCCCGAGTTCGAGACTAGCATCGGTCGAGCGCGCAATGGCCTCAGCTTGGCCGCGTTCCTCCGCGCCGATGCCCGGATACGCCCCAGCCGTGTCGACCAGCGACAGGACCGGAATCCCGAAGCGATCAGCCATCTGCATCAGCCGCTCCGCCTTGCGGTATCCTTCCGGCCGGGCCATCCCGAAATTGTGCTTCAGGCGGCTTTCGGTCGATGAACCCTTCTCATGCCCTATGACGCAGATGCTCTCGCCACGGAAACGTCCGAAGCCGCCGACGATGGCCACGTCCTCACCAAATCTGCGGTCCCCCGCCAGCGAAATGAAATCGGTAATCAGGGCCGCGACATAATCGAGGCAATGGGGACGCTCCGGATGGCGAGCGACCTGGGTTTTTTGCCAGGGCGTGAGCTCCGCGTACAGCTCCTTGAGCGTCTGTGCCGCTTTGTTCTCCAGGCGGGAGATCTCTTCGCTGATCGCGGCCGCACTGTCCGCGCTCTCCAGCGCTCGCAGTTCCGCCACCTTGGCCTCGATTTCTGCCACCGGCTTTTCGAAGTCGAGATAGCTGCGCATGGAGAGGCTCTCAGGCAGTTCTCGCCGGAGAATGGCTAGCGCGTCTCGGGCACACCATAGCGTGCACATTCCTCAGCAATGTCGGCCTGAAGCGCCTTGGCCGCGGCCAAGTCGGCCTCGCCGGAGGGATCGCCATTCTTCACTCGCGCCAAGCCGCGTCCGTAGAGCGCGAAGGCAAGCTTCGGGTTGGTTCGCAGGATCGCGTCGTAGTCGGAAACGGCTGCATCGAAATGGCTCATTTTCAGAAAGATGAAACCGCGGCTCTCGAGCGTCGCGGCGTTGTTGGGCATCAGCCGGAGCGCTTCGTTGCAGTCGGCGAGCGCCGGCTTGAGAATGCCAACAACCGCGCGCGCCCAGCACCGGTTGTCGAAGACGGCAGCGAAATCCGGTTTAAGCCTGATCGCCTGGTTGTAATCATCGATGGCGTGATCGTAGCGGTTCCTGCCCAGCTGCGCGTTGCCGCGGTTGAAGTAAGCCTCAGCGGAGGGCTTGAGCTTGATCGCTTGGTCGTAATCCGAAATGGCCCGGTCGTACTCGTTCTTGCGCTCGTGAGCCACGCCGCGATTGTTGTAGGCCACGGCGAATTTCGGGTTGAGCTTGATGGCTTGGTTGTAGTCCTGAATGGCGCGATCATAATCACCCTTCACTCGGTAACCGATGGCGCGATTGTTGAAGGCCTCCGCGAGCTTCTCGCTTCTATCGCGGGCCGCTTTGATAACCGCGGAGCAACCGTCGATTCGCTGATCGACCGACACCGCGTCCTCGCCTTCGCACCAGGCCCGCTCCTGGGGCGTCTGTGCGAGCACCGGCGCACCGGCCAACAAGCCGCCAGTCACTAGCCAGCAGAGACGCTTTGCCGCCAAGACAGGCATCGGCAACTCCATCGTTTGTGGCGCTCAAGCTAATCATGTCAGACTGCATTGTCATTCGTCCGCTAGCGGGTGCAGCTCGCGCACCAACCCTTTCAGGCGTTCCTCGAGCACATGCGTATAGATTTGGGTCGTGGAGATATCAGCGTGACCCAGCAGCGTCTGTACCACCCGAAGATCGGCTCCGTTGTGCAGAAGATGGCTGGCGAAGGCATGGCGCAGCACGTGCGGGCTCACCTCGCGGAGTCCCGCCGCGGCGGCAAGCGCCTTGAGGTCGCGGGCAAAATGCTGGCGCGTCAGGTGCCCCGCTTGGCTGAAGGAGGGAAAAAGCCATTTCGTCTCCCGGCGAGAATTCGCCGACCACAGAAGCGTGAGGTACTCGTGCATGGCTCTCTTGGCCGCCTCGTTGAGCGGCACCAGGCGCTCCTTGTTGCCCTTGCCTCGCACCGCGAGCATGCGCGCATTGCGCTGGGCCGCAGACATCGGCAGCGCCACAAGTTCGGAAACCCGCAATCCGGTTGCGTAGAGCACCTCGATCAAGCAAGTGAGCCGGGCGGCGCGAAGCCGCTTCGGCGCGGGCTGGTCCACCCGATCCATGCTGGTCCGCGCCTGCGCCAGCAGGCGGTCCACCTCGGTGATGCTGAGCACCTTAGGTAGTGCACGGTTCCGTTTCGGCCCCTCGAGGACCGCGGAGGGATCATCGGCGCGGCGCCCTTCCGCATACAGGAAACGGTAGAGCTGGCGGATGGCCGAGAGCCGTCGCGCTACCGACGATGCCGCGAAGCGACGCTTGGCAAGTGAGCCGAGATAAGCACGCAGATCGTCTGTCGAAGCGCGGGCGATGGTGCATCCGGTTTTGCCGAGTTCCGCGGACAAATCGGCGAGATCGCGGCTATAAGCGGCAAGCGTGTTCTTGGCTGCTCCGCGCTCGGCCGCAACCATGTCGAGAAACAGCTCGATTAGCGCCTGGTCGGAATCTTTGGCCGTCGGGGCCATTCGGAGCTGGGTTTAGGGCTGTTTGGCGAACTTGTCCGGCGGAATCGAGACCGTAATCTCGCGCGGCTTAGGATCAAACCAGGTCGCGAGCATGAACATGGCGCCATAAGCCAGCCCTCCCAGGACGCCGATGAGAGTGAGGAATCGCAGCAGGCTCGGCATGGTTCTATCTCGGTCGGCAAACTTTGCACAAAACAATGGAGAAACTAGGACATGCTAACGATCGTCTTCCGAGAGATCGATCGCGACCGTGCCTCAAACATGGTTAATAGCGCGGCACCGGTGTGCTACGAAGGCGCTGGCCAGTAGCGAGCTCGACAGAAAGATCGCCTGAGACGCGGGTTTCGTCGGTGCCGGAGCAAGCCCAGCAGGATTGAGGAATATGCCGCAGGGCGCAACACACGATCTCGCCACGCGGCCGGAGACTGCGGTCACGACGGCGCTTGGCCAGCGCTCGATCGTGCTCGTGGGGATGATGGGTTCTGGTAAGTCGTCGATCGGCCGCCGAGTGGCGCTGCGGCTTGGCATTCCGTTTGTCGACGCCGATGCGGAGATTGAACAAGCGGCTGGCATGAGCATCAGCGATATTTTCGCCGTCCGAGGCGAGGCGGAATTCCGCGCGGGCGAAGCGCGCGTCATCGCCCGCCTGCTGGAGGGGGGTCCGCAAGTGCTGGCCACTGGCGGCGGAGCCTTCATGAACGCGGACACCCGCACTGCCATCGCGGCCAAGGGCATCTCGATCTGGCTCAAGGCGGAATTCGAGGTGCTGATGAGGCGTATCAGGCGTCGGCACGATCGGCCGCTGCTGAAGACTGAAGATCCCGGCGCCACATTGCGCAAGCTGATGGAACAACGCGATCCGATCTATTCTTTGGCCGATCTCACTGTGGAGTCGCGCGACGTGCTACACGACAAGATCGTTGATGAAATCGTGAGCGCACTCGCGACCCGGCTGGGCGTGGTTGGCGCGACAGCGAGCGCTCCTGCCCAAGGGGATCGCCGGCCATGACTGCACCGCTGCGCGCCCGCGATCCAATCATTCTCAATGTCGCGCTTGGCGAGCGCAGCTACGACGTCGTCATCGGGCGCGGCCAACTGTCTTTGCTGGGCCAAAAAATCGGCATGCTGCGGCCGGGGTGCAAGGCCGCGATTGTCAGCGACGAAACGGTCGTACGCCACCATCTTGCGGCGACTGAGAAGGCACTTGCCGCTGCCGGAATTGCTGCCGTGACGACCGTGGTGGTGCCGCCCGGCGAGAGTTCGAAAAGCTTCCCGATGCTCGAGAGAGTTTGTGAAGCGCTAATTTCCGCACGGATCGAGCGCACCGACCTTGTGGTGGCCCTCGGCGGCGGTGTCATCGGAGATCTGGCTGGTCTTGCCGCCGGCCTTGTTCGTCGTGGTCTTGCCTATGTGCAGGTTCCAACGACGCTGCTTGCGCAAGTCGATTCTTCTGTTGGCGGAAAGACCGCGATCGATTCTAAACATGGCAAGAACCTCATCGGCGCCTTCCACCAGCCGCTGTTGGTGATTTCCGATACCGCTTTGCTCGACACGCTACCGGCGCGCCAATTCCGCGCCGGTTATGCCGAAGTGGTCAAATATGGCCTGCTAGGGGATGCGGGCTTCTTCGCTTGGCTGGAGGCGAATTGGCGGGAGATATTTGCCGGCGGTGCGGCGCGCGAGCATGCGATCGCGGTGAGCTGCCGCATGAAAGCGGCGACTGTGGCGCGTGACGAGCGCGAGAGCGGGGAGCGGGCGCTACTTAATCTCGGCCATACTTTCGGCCATGCACTCGAGGCCGTAGCCGGATTTTCTGATCGGTTGTTGCACGGCGAGGCAATTGCGCTCGGCATGGCACTCGCATTCGGCTTCTCTGCCAAGCGCGGGCTGCTGCCGGTCTCGGAGACCGGGCGGGTTGAGCGCCACCTTGCGACGGTCGGACTGCCGATCCATCTCTGTTCTGTTCCGGGCCCTCCGCCCGACGCTGATCGCCTGATGGAACTCATCGCTCAGGATAAGAAAGTCAAGCGAGGCAAGCTGACGTTCATCCTGGCGCGCGAGATCGGCGCAAGCTTCATCGCGTCCGATGTCGATGCCGCCGAGGTCCGCGCTTTCCTGGCCGAGAAGCTCGCCGAGCGATGACTGCCTACGATTGGCTCGCCCTGGTGGCGGTTCTCATTTGTATCTTGTTCTCCGCCTTCTTCGCGGGCAGTGAGACCGCGTTGACCGCTTCCTCGCGTGCCAGCATGCACCGGCTCGAAAAGCAGGGGAATCAGCGCGCGGTACTGGTCAATCGTCTGCTCAGTGCGCGCGAAAGAATGATCGGCGCGCTCCTTTTCGGCAACAACGCCGTCAACATCGCCGCGTCTGCGCTTGCGACCGGTGTGCTCCTCGCCTGGTTCGGTGAAGTGGGCGTGATCTATGCTACCGTCGTTATGACAATTGCGATTGTGGTGTTCGCCGAGATCTTGCCGAAGACCGCAGCCTTCAACGCGCCTAACCGTATTGCGCTCGCTGTTGCGCGCCCGATCGATTGGACGGTCCGGTTGCTCGCGCCCATCCTTGTCGCTGTCGAATGGGTGGTGAAAGGGGCGCTGCGGCTTGCCGGGATGAAGCTCGGTCAAACAGAGTCTATCCTTTCGCCGCACGAGGAGCTGCGTGGAGCGGTCGATCTCTTGCATCGGGCGGGCAGCGTCGAGACGCTTGACCGCGACATGCTGCGTGGGCTCCTGGACTTGCGCGATCTCACGGTTTCAGACGTCATGATCCATCGCACCGAGATGGTTACAGTCTGCGCCGACGATCCGCCCGAACAGGTGGTCAAGGCGGCGCTGGAATCGGAGGTAACACGGGTGCCGCTATGGAAGGGAAGGCCAGAGAACATCATCGGCATCCTGCACGCCAAGGACCTGTTGCGTGCGATGCAGGTAGCGGAGGGCGACCTTGGCAAAATCGACATTACCGCGATCGCCCGGTCGCCGTGGTTCGTGCCCGATATACGCCCGCTTTCCGAGCAGTTAAAAGCCTTCCGCCGGCGCAAGACGCATTTCGCGCTCGCGGTTGACGAATATGGCGAGGTTATGGGGCTGATCACTCTCGAGGATATTTTGGAGGAAATCGTCGGCGACATCTCGGATGAATACGACGTCGCGGTGCCCGGCGTGCGGCCGCAGCCTGACGGCTCAGTGAACGTCGACGGCGGCGTACCGATCCGCGATGTCAACCGTGCTATGGAATGGAACTTGCCTGATGATGAGGCAACCACCGTCGCGGGTCTCGTCATACACGAGGCGCGTTCGATCCCTGAGCCCGGCCAAACGTTTACGTTTCATGGCTTCCGCTTCCGCGTGCTGCGCCGCGACCGCAATCGCATCACTGCCTTGCGCATCACGCCATTGGTGCGCAAGACAGCGCCGAAGGTGGCTTGAGCGAGACGTTTGGAGCCGCTGCCGGATCGAAATCATCCGCTGCCTTCGCCGGGTGCCGCGGCATGGATGGCGAGCGCATGCACGCCGCCTTGGAGCTCAGCACCAAGTGTGTCGTTGATCATCCGGTGGCGCTCGAGCCGGCTCTTTCCGCGGAAAGCCTCCGCTACAATGTAGACCCTGAAATGAGTCTCGCCGCTGTCCCGATAGGCAGCATGCCCGGCGTGCTGATGGGATTCGTCCACCACCTTTAGGCTCACGGGGGTGAAAGCCTTGGTCAGCTTGTCCGTGATCAGATCGCGCGTTGCCATGATGTCGCATACCGGGAGCCGGACCTACAGGTCAACCGGGCCACGAAACCGCGCAAACGCAGTTGTCAAGACTTGAAGATAGCTCCGCCACACGCGCATACTGATCGGTCATGAAAAGCGACTCGCCCCTATTCGATCGCATCCGGGTCAAACCCGACAAAGACCGTCGGCTGCGCGCGCAGTGCCCAGGCTGTGAATGGCCGAATTGCACGGCGCCCGCGACCCACCGCGCCCCCAAGGGGCGGCTGCGCGAGCGCGAATATTGGCGGTTTTGTTTGGAACACGTGCGCGAATACAACCATGCCTACAATTTCTTCGCCGGGATGAGCACCGAGGATATTGCCCGCTATCAGAAGGAAGCCGTCGTCGGCCATCGTCCGACCTGGAAAATGGGCATGAGTGGCGGACGGCCCAACTCGCGCTCCAACTCCTCCCGATTTCATTCTGAATTCACCAGCGCAGATGATCCATTCGGCATTTTCCGGGAGTTCGGCGGACCGGATGGCGCACGGCGGGCGTCCCGGGGCGTGACGACGGAATCCCGCACGGTGCGCAATGCCGAGCGCAAGGCGCTCGACGCGCTCGGCCTCGAGGCGGACGCGTCCGCACAAGACGTCAAAGCGCGGTTCAAGTCGCTGGTGAAGCGGCATCATCCCGACGCCAATGGCGGCGACCGCTCCTCGGAGGATCGGCTGCGCGAAATCATCCAGGCCTACAAGTATCTCAAATCGATCGGCTTCCGTTGACGTGACCCGGTCGATTGCCGTGGCGGCTCGAGGCTTTTGAAGGCCGCACCCGGTGCGCCTGCGCACCCGAAGTTTCGATCATCGGCGTCAGCTCGAGTTGCGCCCGACGCGGCTCTGCCATGACTACCCTTGCAGCTGGTTTCGGGTCATTTCGAAAGCTCGGGCCGTGCGCGAACCCGAGCGCGCGTCGCGCGCTTCTGCAGCGAAAGCGAGCGGAACATGAAGGCGCCCATTACCGGGCGGCAAAGTGGAAATTTCGCCTGGACGGTCTAAGCGCCGGAACGACGTACTCGCAGCCTGAACCGGGCGCGCAAGGCGCGCGTTCTCACCCTGTTCGGGCTCGCTGCATTGCCCTTACAATGCTCGATACTTATCTGAAATCATGAGATTTTCAGTCGACCACATCGCGCCTTTCGCGGCCCGCCGGCTTTCTGCTAAGTTGGCGGGCGATTCCGCACCGCATTCCGTCGACCGAAAACGGGTCTCGGTCGCTTCCGAGATCACGGAGGAGCAATGACCGCCCCAACGCAAGAGATCGCCAGCCTTCCCGATATGAAGGTATCGATCCGTCAGCTCTTCGGTTTCGACAGCGACATGGAGGTGCCGGCCTATTCGGAAGCCGATGAGCATGTTCCGGATATCGACGCTGACTACCGGTTCGATAAGCCGACGACGCTCGCCATCCTCGCCGGCTTCGCCCACAATCGTCGCGTCATCGTCACCGGCTATCACGGCACCGGCAAGTCGACCCACGTCGAGCAGGTGGCCGCTCGTCTCAACTGGCCGTGTGTACGCGTGAATCTCGACAGCCATATCAGCCGCATCGACCTGATCGGCAAGGACGCCATCGTCATTCGTGACGGCATGCAGGTGACCGAGTTCCGAGACGGCATCCTGCCGTGGGCATACCAGCACAACGTCGCGTTGTGTTTCGACGAATATGATGCGGGCCGTCCGGACGTGATGTTCGTCATTCAGCGTGTACTGGAATCCTCGGGCCGGCTGACTTTGCTCGACCAGAGTCGTGTGATCAGGCCTCATCCGGCCTTTCGTCTGTTCGCGACAGCGAACACGGTCGGTCTGGGCGACACGTCCGGGCTCTATCATGGCACGCAGCAGATCAACCAGGCGCAGATGGACCGCTGGTCGATTGTCACCACGCTCAATTATCTGCCGCACGACAACGAGGTCGAGATCGTGCTCGCGAAGGCGAAGCATTATCGCACCGATCACGGCCGCGATGTCGTCAACAAGATGGTGCGCGTCGCCGACCTCACGCGCAATGCGTTCATGAACGGCGATATTTCCACGGTGATGAGCCCGCGCACGGTGATCACCTGGGCGGAGAACGCCGACATCTTCAAGGATATCGGCTTCGCCTTCAGATTGACTTTCCTGAACAAGTGCGACGAGCTGGAACGGCCTATCGTAGCCGAGTTCTATCAGCGGTGTTTCGGGGTGGAGTTGCCAGAATCGTCAGTCAATGTGGCGCTGAGTTGAACGTTGCTATGCCCGTAACGCTGTGATGTCGTCTAACCTGCGGCCAAGAAATCCCTTAAAAGAATCTCCGACGGAGCCGTTCAAACGTGCGGTCACGGGGTGCCTGCGCGCCATCGCTCGCAAGCCGGACCTCAGCGTGGCATTCGCCGCTGAACGCCCTGGGATCGTGGCCGGAAAGGCGCGCCTGCCCGAGCCGCCGCGAAAGCTCAGCGGAGCGGATGCCGCGATCGTCCGCGGCCATGCCGACTCGATCGCGCTCAAGCTCGCCTGCCACGATCCTCTGGTGCATCGAAAGCTTGTGCCGGGCGGCCAGCAGGCGCGGGCTGTGTTCGAGGCAGTCGAGCAGGCCCGTGTCGAGGCGATTGGCGCCCGCCGCATGTCTGGCGTTGCCAGAAATCTTTCGGCCATGCTCGATGACCGCTTCCACCGCGGCAAATTCGACCAGGTCACCGACCGGGCGGATGCACCCATCGAGGAAGCGGTCGCGCTGATGGTGCGAGAGCGACTGACCGGCCAAGCGCCACCCGCAGCGGCTAGGAAGATCGTCGATCTATGGCGCCCGTTGATCGAGGATCGCGCCGGACGCGATCTTGATCGTCTCGAGCGGCTCATCGAAAACCAAGCGCGTTTCGGGGATGCCATTCACGATCTGCTCGATGCGCTCGACATGGGCGAGGACCGCAGTACCGAGTCCAACGAGGAGGAAGGCGAGGAGGGAGAACAGGACCGTCGCAAGGAAGAATCCGGGGAAGACGGGGAGGGTGCCGACGCCGAGGACACGCAGACTCGGATCGATGAGGCCGACGTTGCGGGCGAGGACGCATCCGATTCCACGGCTGAGGCGGCCGAGGCGCTCTCCGCGGAGATGGCCGACGACGCCGAAATGGGTGATGCCGAGGCTCCTGCCGAGCCGCGGCGCCCTCGCCGACATGGCCAGAACGAGCCGCGCGGGCCGGACTATCGCTGCTTCGTCACAAAACACGACGAGACCGTTGCGGCCGAGGACCTGTGCGAACCAGAGGAGCTCGAACGGCTGCGCGGCTATCTGGACAAGCAACTCTCGCACTTGCAAGGCGTAGTCGCGCGGCTTGCGAACCGTCTGCAGCGCCGGTTGATGGCGCAGCAGAACCGCGCCTGGGAGTTCGACCTTGAGGAGGGATTGCTCGATCCTGGACGACTCTCCCGCGTCATAGTCGATCCGCTCCATCCACTCTCATTCAAGCACGAGAAGGAAACCAGCTTCCGCGACACCGTGGTCACCCTTTTGCTCGATAATTCCGGTTCGATGCGCGGCCGACCAATCACGGTGGCGGCTACATGCGCGGATATCCTCGCGCGCACGCTCGAAAGATGTGGCGTGAAGGTGGAGATTCTCGGCTTCACCACGCGGGCGTGGAAAGGCGGGCAATCGCGTGAGGCGTGGCTCGCCGCCGGCAAACCTCCGAACCCGGGGCGGCTCAATGATCTGCGCCACATCATCTATAAGTCGGGCGATGCACCCTGGCGGCGCGCCCGTAAAAACCTCGGACTGATGATGCGCGAGGGCCTACTGAAGGAGAATATCGACGGCGAAGCGCTCGATTGGGCACACAAGCGGCTGCTGGGCAGGAGCGAACAGCGCAAGATCCTGATGATGATCTCCGACGGCGCGCCCGTCGACGATTCGACGTTGTCCGTGAACCCCGGCAACTATCTCGAGCGGCATCTGCGCTGGGTAATCGAGGAGATCGAGACGCGCTCGCCCGTGGAATTGATCGCGATCGGGATCGGTCACGACGTCACGCGCTACTACCGCCGCGCTGTCACCATCGTCGATGCCGAGGAGCTCGGTGGCGCCATGACTGAGAAACTCGCCGAATTGTTCGACGAGCAGTCGCCCGGCGCGCCGCGGCGGAGGTTCGACGCGTGACGAACCGTATGACGGTTCGGCCTTGTAGTCTTGCATGGCCAAACCGACGGATGATCACGGCGGTCATCGCAAGCGTACCGTTATTGGCAGCGATCCCCGGCGCGGCACAGGTGTTGCCGTCTGTTGCGCGCCCGCTCGCAATCGATATTCGGAGCGAGCCGATCACGGCATTCGACGTTCGGGACCCCTCCCGTCGCCAGTTCGGCCTGCTGGAGTTCCGTGGCGGTCTCGTCCTGCGCTCGCCCCATGGCAGCTTTGGGGGCCTATCCGCCATTCGCGTCGCAGCCGATGGCGCGCACTTCATCGCATTGACCGACAAAGGCTGGTGGTTTCGCGGCCGCCTCCTTTACGAAGGCACGCGGCCGAGCGGCATCGCCGACGCGGAAATGGCGCCGATGCTGGGCGCCGACGGGAAACCGCTGGCCGCGCGGGGTTGGTATGACGCGGAGTCGATCGCGGAGGACGGTGGCACGCTCTATGTGGGGATAGAGCGAGTGCATCAGATCGTCCGGTTCAACTACGGGAAGGAAGGCCTGCTCGCCCGCGGCCGTGCGATCGCGCTGCCGCCCGAGCTTCGTGCGCTTCCCGCGAACAAGGGTGTGGAGGCGCTGGTGTTCGTTCCCAAGGGCTTCACCCTTGCCGGCTCGCTCATTGCGATTTCCGAACGCGGTCTCGACAAGATGGGTAACATCGTCGGTTTCCTCATTGGCGGACCGACCCCCGGCAATTTCGCGATCAAGCGCAGTTCGAACTATGACATCACCGACGCTGCCCTCCTGCCCGGCGGTGACGTTCTGCTGTTGGAGCGCAGATTTGGCTGGGACAGCGGTTTGGGTGTCCGTGTGCGGCGCATCGCGCTCGACGAGATCAAGCCGCGCGCGCTGGTCGACGGTTCCGTTCTGTTCGACGCCGATCTCGGCTATGAAATCGATAACATGGAGGGCCTCAGCGTTCACCGCGGCGCCGCTGGCGAGATCGTGCTCACGCTCGTTTCCGACGACAATTTTTCCGCGGTTCAGCGCACGCTGCTACTGCAGTTCATCATGGCGGAATTCTAGTCCATCCACGTCGTCGGTCTGCGCGAAATGCTGCCCATTTCGAGCTTGCGTCAGGCTCATCCCGCTGCGGCAGCGTTTTTCTTTCTGATCTGCCTTTTCAGTTCGAGCGCCTTATCTGACAACTCGCTGTCCCTCGCCTCCAACAGGAATGCGTCAAGCCCGCCGCGATGATCGACGGTTTTCAACGCGTTCGCGGATACACGCAATTTGACCGTGCGGCCAAGCGCGTCGGAGATCAGGGTGACGTTGAGGAGATTGGGCAGGAAGCGCCGCTTGGTTTTGATATTGGAGTGGCTCACCTTATGCCCAACCTGCGCACCCTTGCCGGTCAGTTCGCATCGCCGCGACATCGAGACATCCTATATTTGTAACGAGATTGCCCGCCACGCACCTTGGCAGAACGGCTCGAGACCTGCAGCTTTTCGCAGGGCTCGCGGACCTATAATGAGAGCGTTAAAAGGCGTCAACCGGGGTTTCGTTGGAGATTGCGGGGGCAGCGACTTTATGACTTTATGCCCCAACGCAACGCTGGGCTGGCAATATTCGACGGCCTTGATCGGGCCAAGATGCCGGGTCAAGGATGCCTCGGCGGCGAGCCCGTCGGTCCGGCCGTAGACGGCGGCGGCCTGTTTTAGTCCAGCGGTCCATCAGGAACTAGCAAGGCAGCAGGGATCCTTCGTGAGCTCGTACCGCCTCACCCGTCACGCGATTTTCATCAGCGTGGCCGCGCTCGCGGTGAGCGTGGCGGAGGCCCCGCAGCGTGCGGCTTTTGCCCAGGGTAAGCTCGACGCCCGCTACGTCGTCACGTTGAGCGGCTTTCCGATCGGTCGAGGGGCCTGGGTGATTGACATTGGCGAGGATCACTTCACCGCGGCGGCCAGCGGGGCGACGGCTGGTTTGTTGCGCGTGTTTGCCAGCGGCGAAGGCCAGAGCGCCGCGCGCGGCACCATTTCCGGCGGCCAGCTCGTGCCCTCAACCTACGCCTCGCGCATCGTCACGGGCGACAAGTCGGATGAAGTGCGAATGGCGATCAGCGCCGGCACAGTGAAAGAATTGGCGGTCAATCCGCCAACCGTAGCCAGCCCGGACCGTGTTGCGGTCACCGAGGCGCACCGACGCGGGATTTCGGATCCGATGACTGCATCGCTGATACGGATCCCTGGCAGCGGCGACACGCTGGTTCCGCAGGCTTGCCAACGTACGCTGTCGATTTTCGACGGCCGGATGCGCTACGACCTTCAGCTCGCCTTCAAGCGGTTTGATCGCGTGAGCTCGGAGAGGGGCTACCAAGGCCTGGCCGTCGTCTGCGCAGTATATTTTTCGCCGATTGCGGGGCACGTTCCGGAGCGCTACGCGATCAAGTACCTCATAGAGTTGCGGGACATCGAGCTTTGGCTTGCACCCATCGCGGGTACGCGCGTGATGGTCCCTTTTCGTGTGAGCGTCCCGACGCCAATTGGGCTCGGAGTGATGCAGGCGACCCAATTCCTTTCGGTGGCGCAACCGAGCAAGGCGACGGCCAGGACGCAATGATGACATCGGGCCGGCCCTGAGAAGCGGTCCCGAAGATCGGACGGTTGGCGCACTGTCAATCGAGTTCACCGGTAGGGACGGCGAATTTGTCCGCTTTACAGGATGTTGTGGGGGTCATCGGCGACAATACAAGATGTGGCCGTGAACGAATTCTGACTGAAACAGAGTCAGCGATTCGGGCGCGATTCGTTCGGGACTCGTTCCCCGGATCAAGCGGCACCAAACCGCAAGCCGCGATCCTCCCAGCGATTGGCAGCCGACCCACGCTGCATCGACTGCAATAGTGCCCACGACGGGAGGTCTGATCATCGAAACTGGGACAATGGGATTTACCACCTCGGCCGCAACAGCAAACTCCGGTACGGCGCGCACGCCGTCATGATCAGTGCCAGCCGGCAACGTAATTGATCGTACTTGACCGGCGGTTCTGTTGCCACGGCGGTAATGAACTGACGCCGACTGCTATGGGCAGCACTCCGTCACTTTGCAGAGGCCCGCTCACCGCAGATTGATCTGAGTGGAACCGTGAAAGCGATGCTTTTGAATTTCCGGGAACACGGCTGGCGGCCCGTTCAGATAGGCATTGGACTAGCGCTTCGAATGGGCCTTTGCTGGAGATGTAGAAGCAGGTATCTTCGATCGAGCGGGATGCATGCGCGATCCCAGCACCTGCTTGAATACCGGCGCGAACTCAAACGCGCGGCGCCATCTCTCATCTGGTAGCCTCGAGGGCTTCGCCGCGCTCGATGCACAAGTGTAACGGATAGCATCACGCGACAGCAACGTCAGCGATCGCCTCTTCAGTCGATGCCTATTTCCTTTTCCTTTCCAGCCAGCCGCGATTCGGACGCCCGCGGCAGCGGTGTCACGGCGGTGCTTGGTCCGACCAACACCGGCAAGACTCATCTCGCAATCGAACGCATGCTGGGCCACTCCTCCGGGATCATCGGCCTGCCGCTGCGGCTATTGGCCCGCGAGGTCTACAATAAGGTCGCGGCCCGTGCGGGCATAGATGCGGTCGCCCTCGTCACCGGCGAGGAGAAGATCAAGCCGCCGAGCCCACGCTATTGGGTCTCCACGGTCGAGGCCATGCCGCGCGACCTCGACGTTGCCTTCGTGGCCATTGATGAGGTGCAGCTTGGCGCCGATCTCGAGCGCGGTCATGTCTTCACGGACCGCATGCTCAACCGCCGAGGACGCGAGGAGACCCTGGTGCTGGGTGCGCAGACTGTCCGGCCTATGGTCGAGAGACTGTTGCCCGGCGCTCATGTCTTGACGCGGCCACGGCTGTCGCAGCTGTCATTTGCGGGCGAGAAGAAAATCACGCGGCTTCCGCGCCGTTCTGCGGTCGTCGCGTTCTCGGCTGAGGAGGTCTATTCGATCGCGGAGCTGATCCGCCGTCAACGCGGCGGCGCTGCCGTGGTCTTGGGCGCGCTCAGTCCGCGCACGCGCAATGCGCAGGTTGCACTCTACCAATCCGGCGATGTCGAATATCTGGTTGCCACCGATGCCATCGGAATGGGACTCAACCTCGACGTCGATCACGTCGCCTTCGCCTCCGACCGGAAGTTCGACGGCTACCAATTCAGAAGGCTCAATCCCGCCGAGCTGGCGCAGATCGCTGGCCGCGCCGGCCGCGCTACCCGCGACGGCACCTTTGGCACCACCGGCAGATGCCTGCCGTTCGAAACCGAGCTTGCGCAGGCGCTCGAAAGCCATTCGTTCGAGCCGGTCAAGGTGCTGCAATGGCGCAATACCGCGCTTGACTTCACGTCGGTCGGCGCACTGCAGGCTTCTCTCGCCGAAACCCCGAAACAGAACGGCCTCACCCGCGCGCCCATCGCGGAGGACATCTTGGTTTTGGAACATGCGGTACGCGACGACGAGATCCGATTTTTGGCGAAGGACCGCCAAGCAGTCGAACGATTGTGGGACGTCTGCCAGGTGCCCGATTATCGCAAAATCTCGCCAGCCACACATGCCGAGCTCGCGACTACGCTCTACAGTTTTCTGATGCGGGAAGGAACGATCCCCACCGACTGGTTCGCACGCCAAGTCGAAGAGGCAGATCGCACCGAGGGCGATATCGATACGCTGTCGAACCGCATCGCCCACATCCGTACCTGGACATTTGCGGCGAATCGTCCGGACTGGCTGGTTGATCCCGAGCATTGGCAAGGCGTCACGCGCGCGGTCGAAGATAGATTGTCGGACGCGCTCCATGACCGGCTCACCGAGCGCTTTGTTGATCGCCGCACCAGCGTCTTGATGCGTCGGTTACGAGAGAACGCGACGCTCGAGACCGATATCGGCAAGAGCGGGGAGGTCGTGGTCGAGGGCCATGTCATCGGCCGGCTCGACGGATTCATGTTTACGCCGGCTGCTTCGGCCGCGGGTTCCGAGGCGAAAGCGCTCGCCAGCGCCGCGCAAAAGGCGCTAGCAGGAGAGATCGATGCGCGGGCCACGCGTCTCGCACAAGCGGCGGACGGACAGTTGGTGCTCGCGACTGACGATACGATCAGGTGGTTGGGCCAGCCGGTCGGCAAGCTCATGGCTGCAGAGGAGACGCTCAAGCCACGCGTACGCCTCATCGCCGACGAGCACCTCACCGGCGCGCCACGAGATGCGGTGCAAGCGCGGCTCGACCTGTGGCTGAGGTCTCATATCGAGAGGCTACTCGAGCCGTTGTTCCGCCTTGCCGCCGCCGAAGACATTGTCGGCATTGCTCGCGGGGTGGCGTTCCAGCTCACGGAAGCGCTGGGCGTGCTTGACCGCCATAGGGTCGCGGATGAGGTCAAGGGCCTCGAGCAGCCCGCGCGCGCGATCTTGCGCAAATACGGTGTGCGCTTCGGTGCTTACCACGTCTATATGCCGGCATCGCTCAAACCCGCCCCGCGGCTATTGGCGATGCAGTTATGGGCGCTCAAACACGGCGGCTCGGAAAAGAAAGCCCTTGATGCGATGGAGCAACTCGCCGGCAGCGGGCGCACGTCGATTGCTGCCGACGAGGAAATCCCGAAAGCATTTTACCGGGTCGCGGGTTATCGGGTCTGCGGCGGGCGCGCCGTGCGGGTGGACATTTTGGAGCGGCTCGCCGATCTCATTCGCCCGGCGCTCGCATGGCGCTCGGGCGGAAGGCAGCCTAAGCCCGCGGGTGCGACCGAAGGCTTCGGCTTCACGGTTACAGGCGCCATGACGTCGCTTGCGGGCTGCTCGGGGGAGGATTTCGCCTCGGTCCTGCGCTCGCTCGGCTATCGCATGGAGCGGCGGCTAAAGCCCACTGAACCGCCGCTCGCGCCCTTGGATGCGAAGATGCCGTCGGCGCGCTCTGTGCAAGATAGCTCGGCAGATACGCCTTTGAGCGAGGAAGGCGCCGCGCCTACTCCTGCGCTTGAACGCGCGACAACGGCCCAAGGGGAGCCAAGCGTAGAAGGATCGCCTGAGGCGACCGAGGCAGGAATCGCAGAGACACCGGTTCTCGCGGCAGCGCGGGTTGAAGGTGCTGCGACTGCGCTCGACGAGCCTGTCGCAAGCCCAACCGCGGGACCCGAATCGGTGCCGTCCTTGATCGACGTCGGGGAAGCGTCGAAACCTGCGTGCCGGACGCAGGCTGAAGGTCTCTCGGGTGATGTCGCGGGCTCTCCGCGATCCTCCGAGATGGCGCCCAACAACCAACCTGCAGCGGAGGAATTCATCGAAGTTTGGCGGCCCGGCCGCCGCGACGAGCACGCGCGCGAGCCGCGCCATGAGGGTCGTCCGCGGCACCGTCGCCGGCAGGGAGAACCGCAAGCGCCCCCTCTTGCGCCCACCGCCGCTTCAAGGGTGAGCGCGAAGAACCGGGCGGCGGTGCCTGCGCCCGAGCGGCTCCGCGATTCCAAGTTCGACCGCACTGGCCGGCCGCAGCGTGACCGAGACGAGGATCGGCCCGAGGGTGGTCCGCCTCGGCCGAAACGAGAGCGTCGCCCGCAAGGCGATGTGCAGCGGTCGGCGCGAGGCGATCGCGGCGGCCGAGCACCGCCCAACGACCGTCCGGATCGCGATCCGGCGCTGCGCGCGAAATACATCAAGGGCCGCGGGCGTGACCGGGACCGCCGCGAACCCGACCCGAATTCGCCATTCGCGAAGCTCGCCGTGCTCAAGGAACAGCTCGAGGCGGGCAACAAAGAACCGTGCTGAGGGCCTCTGGGCTTGGATCGCCAACGCATTGACAAATGGCTTTGGCACGCGCGCGTGGTGCGCACGCGCTCGGATGCGGCGGCACTCGCCGCCGCTGGCCACGTTCGCATCAATGGGCGGCGGGTCGGCGGGCCCAGCCACACCGTGCGACTCGGCGATGTGGTTACGGTTGCGCTCGATCGTGCGGTTCGTGTCCTCAAAGTCGTAGCTTTTGCCGACCGGCGTGGGTCCGCGGATGAGGCCTGCGTCTTGCGTGAGATGCTCGAGTGACGAGTTGCCGATCCGATAGGCGCCTGCGCACCGAGGTGGTGCTCGGCGGGTGCGGACGGCTTCTAAGCCCCTCGTTCACGGTACGATCGTCGTGCGAGCGACAGGAGCCTGTCAGCCTCCAGCGCGCTGGCAACTCTTGCTTGCCATCGGCCCATGCGCTAGTCAGCGCCCGCCTGGAGAGCTCGGAAATGACTTATGTCGTCGTCGAAAGTTGCATCAAGTGCAAATACATGGACTGCGTCGAGGTCTGCCCGGTCGATTGCTTCTACGAGGGCGAGAACATGCTCGTCATTCACCCCGACGAATGCATCGATTGCGGTGTCTGCGAGCCGGAATGCCCGGTCGAGGCGATTAAGCCCGATACCGAGCCCGGGCTGGAGAAGCTGCTGAAGCTCAATGCCGATTTTGCGAAGATCTGGCCAAACATCACCCAAAAGAGAGACCCCCCCGCTGATGCCAAGGCTTGGGAGGGCGTCCCGAACAAGCTCGAAACGCATTTCTCTGCCGATCCCGGAACCGGTGACTGAGCGGGCCGTTAACCAGGGGTGACGAAAATGTAATGCTCAAATGCGCGGAATTGGGCTTTTGCGGTGCCGCAACGCTTTGATTTTTGCGGAAAATGTGCTATATAGTCAGAAAATGAGCAAAACAGCGCACCCGAGCCGCTCCCCCGTGGGGAGCGTTATTTTTCGGGTCGTTTCCGAGGAACCTCAAACAGGGACGTGAGACCCACGCAAACAGCCGTGGCAGGAAAAACGCGCCATCGGTCGAAAAAGACCACCGCCGTGAGCCGGCGGACCAAAAAAACATCAGCGGCCCACCGCCGGCGGGTGTCACGCGCCTCCCGTGCGGCGCCGCGCAGGCGAGCCCCCGTGGCCAAACCATCCGTCCGCCGCAAGCCGGATGAAGGAGTTTCCTCCGGGATGACCAGCAAGAAGACGACCCAGCGTCAGGGCTTCAGGACCAACGAGTTCATCGTCTATCCTTCCCACGGCGTGGGCCAGATTCTCGCGATCGAGGAACAGGAGGTCGCGGGCGCCAAGCTCGAACTCTTCGTCATCAACTTCGTCAAAGACAAGATGACGTTGCGGGTTCCAACGGCAAAGGTTGCTACGGTGGGCATGCGCAAGCTCGCTGAGCCGCCGCTGGTCAGGCGAGCATTGGAAACGCTGAAGGGGCGGGCCCGTATCAAGCGCACGATGTGGTCGCGTCGCGCGCAGGAATACGAGGCCAAGATCAATTCCGGTGACATTGTCGCCATCGCCGAAGTGGTGCGGGATCTTTACCGTTCGGAGACGCAGCCTGAGCAGTCCTACTCGGAGCGCCAGCTCTACGAGGCGGCGCTCGATCGCCTGTCCCGCGAGATTTCGGTCGTGCAACGCATTACGGAGACCGAAGCGATCAAGGAGATCGAAGCGGCGCTGGCCAAGGGACCGCGTCGCGGTCCCAAGCCCGCCGAGGGCGAGGACGATGACGCGATGGTGGAGGAAGAGGCAGCCTGAGCGTCGCGGTCTGCGAATGAACAAAAGCCCGGCCGGTCATGCCGGGCTTTTTTGTTGTTGCCAAGGGCAACGCGTCGATTGGTGCTAACTCGCTGTTGAACAAGGAGAAAGCGCCGAAGAAATGTCCCGGCGCAGCCATAATTACGCTCGGTTTGCAAAGAAGATGAATGCCATTGGGCGTAATCAGGTCGGGGGAATATGCGGGGGCTATCCAGCGGTATCAGCAAAAGCGTCGTGGGTTGTCTGGCCATTCTGGCCGGAGCAGGGGTGGGCGGCTTGGCCGCCGGCTTCAATGTGCGCGCGGGCCTTTCACCGCAGGCGTCGTCCACAATCGTCGCCACCATCGCCAAGATGGCCCCATCCGATACAGTGAATTTGCGCTTCCCGGCGGATTGGGCGGAAGCCTCGGCGGAGCCAGCATCCAGTATGCTGACACTGGCGTCGGCCGATCCAGGAATGACGTTTTTTAATCCCCGGCCGACCTATGCCCCCAATGACATCGAGGCCCCGGCGACCATCGAGGCAAAACCGAAGCCAACTGCACCCACCAAGATCGCACTCGCCTCCGCGTCGGCCAAGCCTGCCAAGCCTCGCTCCAACGCGGTGCTCAACGATTCGCAACTCGCCGGGATCAAGAAAAGGCTCAACCTGACGCCTGAGCAGGAACGCTATTGGCCCGCCGTGGAGGCCGAACTGCGCAAGATGGAGTATACGAGGAAGTCGCAGGGTAACAGCCGCACGGCATCGATCGATATGAGCAAGCTGAATGTCGAAGGACTCAAATCGGCGGGATTCCCGTTGGTCATGAGCTTCAGCGACGACCAGCGGCGCGAACTTAGATCGCTCGCCCATCTGCTTGGCCTTGAGAACGTGATGGCCGGCCTCTGAACGGCCGTGTGGGCGCTCTGAGTAAGCCGTGCCCGGCCTTGCGCCGGCTTTTTTGCGGCGCGATCGCTTGAGACGACAAGCAACAAGCCGCGGTATCCCACGCGCTTCAAAACGCGCTAGACTTCCGTTGAACGGCAACAGAACCGGAGACGGATATGGACATGAGCGTCAGCGTAGGAGCCGCGCGCGAACCGCACCCCGCGAAAGCCGAAGGCCAAAAGGTTCCTCGCGGCGCGAATTCTAGCGACCTCGATGCTTGGCTGGAGAAGGTCGAAGCGCTCGGCGAGCTCAAGCGCATCACCGCGGAAGTCGATCCCGATCTCGAAGCTGCGACGATCACCTATCTCGTTGCCGGTGAGAAGTCGCCAGCGTTGCTGTTCGAGAATATCAAGGGCCATCCCGGTCACCGCGCGCTCTACAACATGATCGGATGCAATCTATCCCGCTTTTGTCTGCTGATCGGCGAGCAGCCGATGGACCATCCCCTTAAGGCGGTGCAGAGCCTGCAGCAAAAGCTGGGCCGGAAAATGCCGCCGAAGGAAGTTTCGGCCGAGCAGGCGATCTGCAATCAGAACGTCGTCGAAGGGAACGACATCGATATCCGCATTTTTCCGGCGCAGCGGATGTGGCCGCTCGACGGCGGCATGTACCTCGGAACCGGCGATGCAGTGGTGACCAAGGATCCGGAAACGGGCCGCGTTAACGTCGGCACCTACCGCATGATGATCAAAGGTCCGCGCGAGGTGGGCGTGTATACGTCGCCGGGCAAGGACGCCACCATCGATCGCGAGAAATGGTGGCGAATGGGCAAGCCTATGCCGATCGCGGCCGCCTATGGCATAGATCCGTTGCTCTTCTTGGTCGCCGCGACCAGCCTGCCGAAAACCGAGTCCGAATACGAATATTATTCCGGCATCAACGGCGCACCAATCGAGGTGTTCACCAGCGAGCTCACCGGCCTGCCGCTGCCGGCGCGAGCCGAGATCGTCCTCGAAGGTTTTCTCTATCCGGACGAGACCTTTGCCGAAGGACCGTTCGGCGAGTTTACCGGCTATTACGGGCGGCCGAGCGGGGCGACGCCGTTCATGCGAGTCGAGCGTGTTCGTTACCGAGACAATCCGACCTTGACTTGCGCCTTGATGGCCGACACTGCGGCCAATGAGTGCGGCCTGTTCTGGGCGGCGTTGCGCTCTGCCGGCATCTGGGCCGACCTGCAAAAACTCGGCGTGCCCGGGGTCAAGGGCGTGTGGTCGATTCCCGAGGCGGCGGGTTGGGGTATTACCGTGGTTTCGATCAAGCAGATGTATGCCGGCCATGCCGCGCAGGTAATGGCGCTCGCTGCGCAATGCACGACCGGGGCGTATTTCGGAAAATACGTGATCGTGGTCGATGACGATGTCGATCCGAGCAATATAGGTCAAGTGCTGTGGGCAATGGCGACGCGCTCGCGCCCAGCGCAGTCGATCGATATCCTGCGGGAGACTTGGAGCACGTATCTTGATCCCAGCCTGAACCCGCCGGAGATCAGGCCCTGGGGATCGAAATGCCTGATCAATGCCTGCATGGACTATCGCTTCATCAAGACCTTCTCCAAGCGTACCAGGTTGTCGAAGGACGCTTACGACAAGGTGGTCGCCCGGTGGCAGGAGCTGGGGTTGAGCGGAACCCCGCCCGTGATCTCCGTGTTCGAGGAGGAGACTTTGCCGGAGAGAGCGACTTAGACGGCGTGGCTGGCGCTCACCGTTATCGCGTCGGCTGAATGCCGAGCGCCTTCGCAATGGTGGCGATTTGCGCGCGCTGGCGCTCGATCGAGGCGGCGAACTCCTTTGCCCCACCGCGACTCGGCGTCTGTGCAGTTGCATTGAGCGTGTCGTCGATGCCCTTGTCCTCCGAGACCTTGACCACGTCGGCGCCGATGCGCTCGCGCAATTCTGCCGGCAGGGCCTTGCTTCCGAACAGGCCGACATTGCCGTCCATTTCCAGTTCGGGGTAGCCCGCTTCGATGCCGGTCGGAATGTCAGGCAGGCTCGGTGCCCGCTCCCGCCCCATCTGCGCCACCACTCCGATCCTGCCGGCCTCTCGATGTGGCCGCAGGATGGCGTACGAGGCCGAATAGATCTGCAGACGATCTTCGGCGAGGTCATTCACGGCCTGCACGATATCCTTATACGGCACCTTCGTCATCGTGATCTTCGCATTGTGCGCGAAATAGTCGAACGCGAGTTCGGTAATGCCCGGAACCGCAGCCGAATTGAACTTGCCGGGTTCGGCGTGTGCGCGTTGAACGAACTCGGCGAGCGTGGCAATCTTCATCGAAGCCGGAACGCCAACGCCGAGAATGGTGCTGGAGAAACGCGCCACCGGCACCAGATCGGCCGGATCGTAAGGGAGCTTCTTATATTGATACGGGTGGACGAGGAAACTTCCACTCGGCCCCCACAAGAACGTGTGATCGTCGTTGGCAGACAGCACGGCCTGAATCGCGATCATGCTATCCCCGCCCGGACGGTTCTCAATCACCACCGGCTTGCCCCAGCGTGCCTGCAGCCGGTCCTGAATAAGGCGGGCACCGATATCGGCGCCGGCGCCCGGACCGAACGGAATGACGAAGCGGATCGGTCGTTGCGGCCAGTCCGTTGTCTCTGCGCGTGCCGGCTGTGGCGGAAGCGCGAGGAGCGCGACAACAGAGATAACCCAGGCGCAGAGCTTCGACATATCTCGAGGTCCTGATGGCGGGAAGGGTGCAGGGAGGCTAGTCACTTCGTCTCGGCACGCAACGCTCACTTCACCGGCGCGAAAATTGAACCCCGACGCGACCGACGGGATCAACCTCGAAGGCAATCGTATCTTCATCCGGCTCGATCGCAAGCGGCGCCACCACCGAGCCGGTGATGATGATTTCTCCGCCGCGCAGTCGTTCGCCGAACGCCGCCAGCACATCCGCGACGTGCCGCACGATATCCACCCAATTTCCGGTATTGGCCTGCGGATTGCTGGTGCGCGCGAACTCACTGCCGCGCCGGAGGATTCGGCAGACGAGGTCGTCCGATGTGCTGCCGGTGCGCGCCGGTGCGTCGCCAGAGAGCACAACGTGGCGCTGATAAATATTGCCGGCGAGAATGCGCTCGGGGTCCTCCGGCGGCGCGGTGAGATCGACCATCTCTATTGCCGGTGAGATCCCGGCGATTGCGGCCTTGGCGGTGTCCCGGTCGGCGCCGGCCAAAACATCGCGGGCAACATAGACGGCGATTTTCTGGCTCAGCCACGGGCTTTGTCCAGCCGGTGAGCGGGATGCTTGCTCCGGATTGGACGAGCGCATTGCGCGTGAGGAATCCGACCAGCGGTCCGGCGATATCGAGGCGCTTGAGCATCTCAGGCGCAGCGAACCCGACCTTCCACCCTAGTGGAGCATCGCCAGCCGCAAGACGAGCACGCCGCATCTCGAGCTGCGCCCGCATGCCGCGTACGACGCGCGCATCCCCCCACAGCTTCATGGCGTCATCTCTCTCGTTCGCTGGGCGAGCGGGCCGTGCGGCGGTCAGCGGCTCTATCCCGCCGCTTCGTAGCCCGAAGCCTCGATCGATCCGGCTCCCATCCATCCCCAGACCAGCACGACGGCCTTGTTCGAAGTGTTGTTGAAGCCGTGCCAGCAGGTCCGGGGCGAATACACGACGTCGCCTTCCACTGATGGGACCTCGCCTTCATCGGTATAGATGTGGCCGCGACCTTTGAGCACGATGAAGAACTCGTCACAATTGTGATGTCGATGCCGCTCGTGCCGTGCTCCCGGCTTGAGCACGGTCCAACCGACCACATGATCAGCGCCGGCGGATTTTTTATCGATCAGGAACTGCACCTGCATGTCGACCCAGCCATCCTTACGCTTGAGGCCTGCGACCTTCGGCACGTCGTGCAGGTTGCTACGATACATTTTTGCGCCGCGTGCCGCAGAGCCAGGCGAGGCAATTTTTCGGTTTGTTTGCTTCACGATCGCTCTCCACCATCCCGTGACCGCGGCTCTGGCTTTTGAGAAAAAATTTCCGGCGGCTGGTTCATTGCACGCACGATATGCCATAGCCGCCAACCCTGAAAAAGTCCCGCGATGCGCCCGGCCCAAAATCGCCACGGTGGAGCAGCGGGTACTTGTGGAAGCACCCGCGCGCGCAGCGCTAGGTTTGGCCTCCAAGGCGGCGGTAGACTTCGTGCGCAGTCACGAAATCGCGGTGCTCGAGCCCCAGCCCGCGGCAAGCATTCATGATTTCGTTAGCGGCCGCCGCGAGCGGCACGGGGCTGCCGAGCTTACGGCCGAGGTCAAGCGCCAGCAGCATATCCTTCTGCTGCAGCGTGACATCGGCAAGCGGGGTGGCCGGCATCTTTCCATTGAGGATGAACGGCCCGCGATAGGCCAGCACCGGCGAGGCGGCAACGCTCTTAAGGATGGCATCGACCGCGATCTCTCGTGTAACGCCGCCTTTTTCCGCAAGTGCCACCGCCTCGCCGAAAGCGATCACCTCCACCATGAGCAGCAAGTTGACGGCGATCTTCATCTGCACCGCTAGGCCGCAGCCTCCGACATAGGTCACCTTCGGGCCGATTGCGCGCAGCACGGGCTCGATGCGCTCGAAAGCGGCCATGTCTCCGCCCACCATGAGCGCGGCGCTCCCTTGCGTCAGCGTTACCGGACTGCCCGAGATCGGCGCATCAAGCATGACGAGGCCCTGCGCGGCGAATTCGGCTGAGATGGCCCTGCTCGCGTCCGGTGCAATGGTACTCATTTCGGCATAGAGTCCACCGGACTTCAGGCCGGCGATGATGCCGTCGCTGCCAAGCGCGACTGCTTTGACTGCTGGCGCGTCGGTTACAATCGAGAACACGATGTCCGAGGCGGCGGCGACCGCACGGGGCGTCAGTGCAACGCGCATACCGGAAGCCACGAGCGGCTCGGTTTTGGCCTTGCTCCGGTTCCAGCCCGTGACCACGTGGCCCGCAGTCATGAGCCGGGCGACGATGCCGGAACCCATCGCGCCGAGCCCCACGACACCCACGTTCATGCGTTCACCTCACATTATTTCGCGCGGCGGCGATGATGACGCCGAACGGGAGGAAAGGCTAGGCGCGGGTCAGCGCAGGCGTTAATGGTCGCTCACTCGACCACCACCTTGACCTGATCGCCGGGGCTCACGCGCTCGCCGGGCCCAAGGCCGTTGAGCACGCGAAAGCGCTCGACCGGGCGGTCGGCAATCGCCATGCGACTCGCCAGGCGCTCGACCGTATCGCCAGGCGCAACGGTGACGATCCTGATGTGCAGCGGCTTTGCTGCCTGGCTTTCCGCTAGCGTCATACGGCGAAAGCTGCCGACTGACTCGCGAAAAGTGCGATCGGTCTCCGCTGTGGTGCGCTTGGAGGCGAAGATAAACCGATAGACATCGGTGCCGAACCGCACGGCATAGAGCCGAAACACCCATTGATCGCCCTTAGCGGTCGCCGTTGCTGCCGGTAGGCCGTTGATGACGAGTGCCTCGATGCTCTTTGGATCGATGTTCTCGATCCAACCGGAGTTGAGATACTCGGCGAGCGTTTGCTCCGCCGGCACGCGCACCACATCGAGCCTCAAGGCTTGGCCCCCGCTTTCCTTCACTCCGAGAACTGCCTGCGCGGTATTGTCCAGCGTAAAACCCTCGGGCGCCAGGAAGGTGAAACCGAGCTTGGGGTGCAGGAAACGGCGGCCGCGCACGAAACCCTCGCTCGGATCTTCGCCGTAAACCAGGCCATCGATGCCGGCGAGGTAGGTCGCTTTGTCGCGCTCGCCGGCACCGGGTGCGTTGAACTGACGGGCGCTTGCCTGCGCATTCTTGATCCGCTCGGGGGTCGCCGGATGGGACGAGAGGAAATCGGGGGCCCGCGGGTCGATGTGCGATTGCTCCTGGCTGGATTTGAGCTCGGCATTGCGGCCCATCGAAGCGAGAAAGCGCACCGCCCCATACGGATCATAACCGGCGCGCGCGGACATGCCGACCCCGATGGCATCCGCCTCGAATTCCTGCGCGCGGGAGAAGCTGGCCAGCGCAATCTTCGATTTCGCCAGCGCCAGCGCTCCCGTCTCCGGATCGCTCAACACGTCCTGGACCACGCGGCTCACGAGTGCCACTTGACGCAGCTGGTCCTCGCGCATGGCGGCATGGCGCGCGATCACGTGGGACATTTCATGCGATAGAACGGAAGCGAGTTCGGAGGTATCGTTGGCCAGCGCGATCAAGCCGCGCGTCACGTAGAGCTGACCGCTCGGTAGCGCAAAGGCATTGATCGACGCCGAGTTGAGAATGGTGATGCGATAGTGCACCTCCGGCCGCTCCGATGCTGCCACCAGCTTTGCGACGACCTCGTTGAGAACTCCTTCGAGCCTGGGATCCTCATAAGCGCCGTTGTAGGCGGCGAGAATGCGTTGATGCTCGCGCGTATTGGGCGGCGGATTTTGCTGCTGTGGCTGGACCAGGCGCGGCGCTTCCGGGAGTGACCCGGGCGGTGCTCCGGCGGTAAGCAGGGACGAGCTGCAGCCGGCGAGGACGACAGCAAGCACGGCGAGAAGCGCCGTCACCGTCCAGGTGGCGCAAACGTCGCGGTGTCCCGCTGCGGCATGCATGATGACAATCAGATCCGTCAGTTGCGCTCGACGACCTCAATCTGCTCCGGGCGGGTAGCCTCGATCCTGGGGCCACTACGCTCCTCGATCCATCCGCGGACTCGGACGCGCCGAGTTTCGAGTCTTTTCGGCTCGACTCCGGCAGCCGCGAATGCGCCCTCGTCGCGCTTCGAGATCGTGACGGTGAGCGCCTCAGCCCGCCGTCGTCCGAAATTGATGTAGATCGTGCCTACGCGCTCGCGGACCGACCACACCTTGCCTTCCGCCACGGTGAAACGGCCGCGCTCGGCCGCGAGATCCGCCCCGCTGTCGGCCGCCACGATGACATAGTACGGTTCGCTCCAGAGGCCAAGCTTCGCCCGGCGCGCCGCGCGTTCTTGCGCCCAAAGCTCTTCGGCACAAGCCCGATTGCCAACATGCGCCGAAACGCGCGCAAATCCCTTGGCCAGCATCTCGTGCGCGACCGAGCGGCGCGCCCCTTTGCCGGTGACATAGGCCAGCGCGAGCGTGCGGCCGTAGCGATCGGCGACCACGCCATTTTCATGGAGTTCGACGAACTGACCGTTCAGCATCGATTCAAGCGCCGCGCGAGCCGCAAGACCCGCCTCGGCTTTCGCTCCTGATTCGCCGTGGGCGGGCGGAAGCGGGACCTCGATACCGGCGAGGCGAATCTCGCGTCCGTCCTCCAGGATGAAACTGCGTCCGTCGGTGATCGCACGAATCTTTGCCGTGGCGACAGTCTCGAACCGGCAAGCGCTCAGCGTTGCACTTTCCGCGCGCGCGGGAGCCGACGGCAGAATGGTGGCCATGCACGACACACAGCAAAACCGCGCAAGAGCGACGTCCCAGCGCCCGCCCATGCGGCAACAAAACCGTCGGAATGGGGCGGCACTACGGCGTTGCGTCCGCGCCGCCCTTATGTGGGCACATAGGATACGTCGCGGTGGTCTTATGGGGCGCAATCGTTGTATATTTTGCCCACAGACAAGTGAGGCAGGGGGGAACTCATGAAAATCGTCGAGATCGTTCCGCGCGCCCGGACGCGCCTCTATGGCACTCTCGTCGCCAAAGAGGCCGAGATCCGGAAAAGCGGCCGCGGAACCTACGTGCGGGTTGGGCGCAAGAGTCAGCACGCCGCCCGATGGAAGCACAAGAAATTCAGTGGCACCCTGCAGCTCAAGCGCGGGACCGCCGAGGGCGTCACCGCCAAGGTTCGCGCTGCAACCCCCGAGGATGAACGCAAGCTGCTGTCGTCCTTTCTTGGATTTGTGGATCGCCATGCCGGGGATCAAGTGACCACGATTACGATTCACTACCGCTAAGTCATCCAATGCGGTGATGTGGCGTTAAAGCGGATGCGTCGCCGGCCTTACAATCGGCAGCGCAGCGTCCTAAGTGGGGTGAGGGGGTACCTGCAGGAGGTGCCCATGGCAATTGTGCTCGACCATACGATCGTGCCGGCGCACGATAAGGAGGCATCCGCGCGGTTTCTCGCCCGCATCCTGGGCTTGCGTTACGAGGGAGCCCTCTCTCACTTCGCTCCGCTGCGGATCAACGACACGCTGACCTTCGATTTCGACAACGATACGAATTTCGAGAGCCACCATTATGCGTTCAAGGTCGACGAAGCGGACTTCGATGGAATCTTCGAACGGGTGCGCGCCGAGGGCATTGCTTACGGCAGCGGACCCCGTGCCCTTGACGATATGAAGATCAATAACCGTCATGGCGGACGCGGCTTCTATTTCCGAGACCCCAACGGGCACGTGCTCGAAGTGTTGACGGCTTAGGTAAGCGGCCGCCGGGCGTTTCTCGATCGGTGCTTCAAATGCTTTACGTCGCAGGACAGATAACCCAAGGCCCGTGGGGCCCACACGCCGAGCGCTACCAACACGGCAAGCGTCTGCGCAAAAAGGTTCCGCGGGAACGGCACGCCGAGCTACTCGGATCGGCCGCCCGCGATCCGGTCGCAATTTTGGCCGCGGGCGATCGCAATCGCGTGCCGAAGCTGATCCCGGTGCGCTACGACCGCATGCTTGCCAGCCCATTCGCATTCCTGCGTGGCGCGGCGGCGGTGATGGCGGAGGATCTCAAGCATCAACCGATCGCGGGCATTGCCGTCCAGGCTTGTGGGGACTGCCATCTCTTGAACTTCGGGGCATTCGCGACGCCCGAGGAGAACATCGTATTCGACATCAATGACTTCGACGAAACGCTCGCGGGAATCGATTTCACGGTGGACCTCAAGCGCTTGGCCGCGAGCGTGGCGGTTGCCGCGCTGGGAGCGAAGCTGCCGAGGCAGCGGGCGCGGGTGATCGCCGCGACGACAGCCGAAGCATATCGAAGCCGGATGCACGTTCTCGCCAAATTGTCGCCGCTGGAAATTTGGCACAGCAGGGTCGAGTTGATGCGGGAAATCGAGCGCATCGAAGATCGCGCCCTCAGGCAAAAGCTTTCTGCCATCGTTTCCAAGGCGGCCGGCCACCTCGAAGAAGACGACAATTTTCCGCATTTAGTGAAGGGAAAGCTGGCGCGCATCGAGGACAGGCCGCCGCTCATTTATCATTTCACCGGAACCCGCGCGGACGCGCGGCATCGAGTAGATGAGCGGCGGGTGTTTGCGTCGTATCAGGAGCGCCTCGCGCCGGAGCGGCGCTGCCTCCTCGAGCGCTACGCGCTCAAGGACGTCGCCTTCAAGGTCGTCGGCGTTGGAAGCGTGGGCACCTTCTGTGCCATCGGCCTGTTCATGAGCGGCGACGGCGCTCCGCTGTTCCTTCAGATCAAAGAAGCGGGAAAGTCCGTGCTCGAGTGCCTCGGGCCGAAATTCGAAGGTCACCCGGGCCAGCGGGTCGTCGAAGGTCAACGCGTCATGCAGGCGGCCAGCGACGTCTTCCTGGGGTGGACGGAAGATGAAACGTCGGGGCGATTTTTTTACGTGCGCCACTTGAAGAACCGACGGCTTGGAACGGTTAGTGAGTTGGTGGAAGAACGGGCGCTAGGAAGCTACGCCCGTTTGTGCGGGCGCACGCTGGCACGTGCGCACGCACGCTCGGCGGATCCGGCAGTGCTGGCGGGATACATGGGCAAAACCGATGTCATGGACGATGCGCTTGCGTCTTTTGCCTTGGCCTACGCGGAGCGCACCCAGCGCGACTACGAGCGGCTCGCGGAGGCGAAGCGCTCTGCAACAAAGAGGCGTTGATCCTTCGGCATCGGCTCCAAACTCATATCGACCGCCGCGTGGGCTCGACGTTCGCCTGCGTCCGAATGCCGAGATAGATTTCCTGCCCCTGTTCATTCTTTGCTAAATCAAGAACCCGTACGACGACCGAAACGATCTTGTTTGTCCCGCGCGACCGGGGAAACGGATCCGAGCGTTCCTAGCGTCCGAGACCGGGAGTGGCGGCTGGAGCCCTTGCGGCCGGCTGGTGCGGGTTGCCGAGCGGCGCTGCCGAGCTGGCCGTGGTCTCGTCTGCCTGAAAGCGCGGAATACATTGATCGCGCGAGTGGGGCTGCTTGGCCTGCTCGCACAGTATCATACTGTGATAGGTGCAGCTGAGTGCGCCCGACGCGCTTTTTAGGCAGAAGGGGGCGCTCTGCGCGCCAGCCAGTTTGGGCGCCGCGACGAGCGCGGCCGCGATTATGCTTACCAGGAGAATGCGACTTGGCACTCGTCTCTCCGCCTGTCGGCGAGAACGCCCATGCAATGAGGGCACAACAATCAAGCTTCCTCATTCGTTCCGGCGGGATCCGAAATTTCGACCGTATAAGCCAGTTCCCGGCCTACTAGAACAACGTCGCCTCGGCGGATATATACGCTCAGGGCATGCACTGAACGAAAGCGAGCATCTTAAGAAAACCTCGTGCACAAATTTTCCCATTGGTCCCGTAGCTCAGTCGGATAGAGCAGCGGTTTCCTAAACCGAAGGTCGGAGGTTCGAGTCCTCTCGGGACCGCCACGATTTCCCGAACCGCGGGGGTTCAAGGCGCGGCTTGCAAGCGAGCGACCCACCGAACCTCGATCTGCAAACGTGAGGAAGGCCATGTCGGATAGTATTGAATCGAATGATGAGCGGCCGTGCCTACATTGTCTGATCGGCGACGTCATCGACGATTTTTACGCGGAATATGGTTCGCTGAGCGGCGAGAAAGACGCCATCGATGTGGACGAAATCATCACCGCGCTCGCCAAGACAGTCGCAGAGCTGACCTATGGTTCGGACGCCGCGCTGCGCCAGCGCGTTTTGGATGACTTGATGCGGGAAATTTCCCAGTTCGAGGCCGAGTTTGCAAACGCGCCGGCAAGTGACATGCGACACTGAGCCGTGACAGGCC